>TARA_B110000444_G_scaffold261390_1_pt1 | contig 13725 bp, 15 predicted proteins | sample TARA_B110000444 | Tara Oceans TARA_B110000444 (sample SAMEA4398370) | marine metagenome | biome: Polar Biome; feature: [SRF] surface water layer (ENVO:00010504); material: water (ENVO:00002006), including particulate matter (ENVO:01000060) such as... | depth 5 m | reverse complement strand
TAGAGTGTTACCTTGACAGGGTAGAAGTCACTGGTTCGAATCCAGTAAGACCCACAACAGCTCACAAATTAAAGTGAGCTTTTTTTTATTCCTTTACCACTTAGCTAGATTTAATTAACACAAGAACAAACTTTAATTTTCTATTCTAATCTGTAAACTTTTCTATAGATGTGAGTTTTATCATCCATTGAGAATATTTTAGCCATATTAGAGTCCCAAAAATACTTAACAAGTTCATCATAATTCTTTACTCACATTATGAGTTATTTCGTAGTGCATGTCACTAGTATATCGACTAATCATAAAATACTTGTACATTTTTGATTCGTCAGAATCATTAACCTTGTATAGCCTGTAAAAGTCTTTACCAAAACCGGCATCTTCCAGTATCAAATTTCTTTTTTCATTAAAATCTTTGAAATCCTGGACTAAACTTTGGGGAATATCTATATAGTGTACGCTTAAACGTTCTTTATTTTGCGATAATACTGGAGTTACAATAAATATAAGGGCTAATAGTGTAAGTAATTTTTTCATTGGATTGATTTTTATTTTGATTAAATTTCAATTTATAAGAATTAAATAACTTTATTAATATGGCATTATTTGGTTTTAAAAAAAACATAGAACATTTTAAAGAGCATTGTCCTATAGAGGCTAGAAATTACTTTAAAGAGATACTTTCGAAACTAGAAAGTATTGAAAATAGATTAGATAAACTTGAAAATAAAAATCAATAAAACAGACCCTAAGACATAAATAAGGATTAAAATTTTGAAGAATAATTGAGAAAAAAAATAACATTTAAACTATTTTTTCTTTCTTCTATTAGCAATTTTATCACCTTTTCTTTTAGGTTTGCTATACTTTTTGGCAATCTTAAATTTATAAGATCCACCCAGATTAATTTTTTTGTTTTTAGCTTTTTTTTCTTCCACAATTATGGATTTTTATTTATTGCCCAATGTTTGTCAAAACTCCCATCATAGCTTGAGCAGACTCTTTACCAATTAACTTAATCCGATCTTTTGGAGTATTATCACCTATTTCATAGGTAACACCAACAGCTTTATGCGCATTAAGAAACCACCCTTTGGAGGTGGGTTGTAAACTATTACTCGGCTTTTCATTTACTCTATATTCAGGAATTCTTTCTTCCAAAGAAGAAAACCATTTAGGTAAAAATTGAGGTAATGCAGTTAGTTTTCGTTCTATATTAGTATAGAAAACATCATTGTATGTAGAGTGAAAATCAAGTCCTAATATAAGTTTTGAATTATTTTTATTAAGGACTTTTGTAATGTAATCAACTGTAGTTTTTATTTCAGGTTGATTATAAAAAGACCAATCTCTATTCGTGTCTACTCCTCCAGCATTATGTCTCCAATGCCCAAGATCAACACCATCTGGATTCATAAGTGGAAAAGCTAAAATCCTATAGTTGTCCAAAAAATTTGATGATAATTTATTTTCTATAAGTATAGTTTCTAAAAATGCTTTAAAAGCAAAATACCCTGTTACCTCAGGTGGATGTTGACGAGTTAATAAAACAATAATGGGTTTATTCTTTGGTAAACCCCTATAAATATCTAAAACTTTAAAAGGTCGATTTAATTTAGTTTTACCTATTTTTTTAAATCTCACATAGTTTTCTTTACCCTTAACTAAATCATTTACCCAATTGTAAATAATACTACTGGTATGTAACTCTTGTCCTGAAATAATTTTAGGTGTTTCATTTATCTTAAGAATTAGTGTACTAATATTTTGATCAAATTTGAAATTTAATGTATCAACTATTTTCCAGTTACCATTAAATTTGATTTTAGGGACATAACGATGCTTATATCCCTCAGGATATTGAAACTTCAATAAAACTTTTTTAGATGAGGAGCTCCAAACCTTAAAGGAATAAAAAGGACTAGGATTAATTGGCGTATTCTCTGGCAGAAAAGATAAAAGATAGGTGCTGTCGTTTTGCTGGTTAACATTATTTAAACGAGCACCTTCAAAATCATTTGAAAAATATACCCCCGATTCATCAAATGAGAAGATTTTCTTTTTCTGAAAACTAATTGATTTAGTTTTTGTGTCAACATATTCCTTAAAAATAACTTTAGGTGCTGAAACACAACCAATAATAAAATAAAAAATTACACAATATTTTAATGGATTTATTGATTTAATCATTGATTAGTTTTTTTAAAATTATTAAGCTTATTTCAGATGAAGAAGATATGCTTGTGGTTTAGTTATTGCTTTTTCTCTTCAAATATTTTTTATCATAAGAGCAATCATAATAACCGTATTAATTATGCAGTTGATATTTATCAAGAACTTTTTTCATTAAGACTACTTTATTTAAATGTAATAAATTAAAAACATCCGATTTAAAAGAAGAAGACATAACGGTAGTTTATTTTGAACATTCACCTTGAGTCCAACTTGAAACTCCACTTGCACCGGCATAACAATTATTAGAATAAGTTACATTATTACAACCGCATACAGGTTGATAAATTTCAATACATACTACTTCGGAGTCAGGTGGGTCGGTAACACAAGAATCATCTTTAGAGTTACAAGACAATAAAAAAACAAAAAGTATTAATAATAAAAGTGGTTTTTTCATATTAGTGGGGTTAGAATAGAAACAAAATTGACTTTGGTAAACTATTGCATCAGAGCATACCCATTTAATTGGTAATTAAGAAGTACACTTGATCCAGAAAGAGCCTCAGTAATATTTTTATTGATTTTTGAACTATCTATTTTCTTATAAGCGGTAGCCTGAGAACAAACGAATAACTTTACCCCATATTGAGATAAAAGATCTATAACCTCTGTATTTGGATTTTTTTTACCAAACTTTTTTTGGTGTGCTTCATCTGTCAATATTATTGATGTTGCAGGCCCCTGAATTGTAGCTACAATTTTAACATCGTCCTTTAAAATATTTTTACAGCCAAGCATATTTATAGCGTGAGCTATACCATTTAGCCCTTTATTTATACCCTCTCTTGTTTCGCTTGTAGTGATTTTATAAACAATTTTGTATTCTAAATTATTATCTGGTTGAACCGCAACATTTTTTGAATACTTGATTTCTCCATAACCATCAATTATGGGAGTTACCCATTCTTGACCCATGACAACTGACGAAAACAATAGAAAAAGTATACTTATTTTTTTCATTTTTATTGATTTACAATTAACTACAAGCAATATACAAAACAGTTTTAAACATGTATTTTATTAGGGCTCTAAAAAGGGTATTTTACAACCCACAACCACATTCATTAAATTTTAAAAGAGGTATCTGTGATTTGAAAGTAGATCGATACAACATTTTGAATTAAACACTAAAGAATTTTTATAAAGCGTTTTCCTCATAAACTTCTTTAACTAGACTATTAATTAAATATATACTCAATTTATCATAGTGCTCTTCATTAGAATCATCTATTAATAAATTTTCACTTAATCCAAATAATTCTGCTATAGCATCAAATTGTTCCAAAACATAATGAGAATGTTTTCCGCTCTTAACTTTTAAATCTATTTGATTCTTAAACTTTTCAAGCTTATGGAAGGTTTCACTATTCATATTTTCTAGTATTAAATTTTATGTTTGCCTTAAAGTTAGGATTAAATCTTCTTAAACTGTAAGATATAAAGTTGCTTGAAAGCTGTTGATGTTTAATATTCTATAAAACATTAAACTCTTTTAAACCCTTATCAAATGTTTCTGGATTTTCAGCTAAATGATATCTAGGATCATCAACTGCTTCTAGAATAATTTCTTTAAATAAAGGATTAGATTTATAAAGCATCACTTTACAATCCTTACTAAGGTGTTTTAATAATATAGTTTTCTTTTCATGATTGTACTTATTTACTAAATTATATATAGCCTCAATAGCAGAATGATCGCATACCCTGGATTCAATAAAATCAATTTCAATTGTAGAAGGGTCCTTTTTAATATCGAACTTATTGTTGAATTCAGCTATACTTCCAAAAAATAGGGGTCCCCATATTTCATAAACCTTAGTGCCATTTTTTTTTATTCGTTTTCTTGCTCTAATACGTTTGGCATTTTCCCATGAAAAAACTAACGCGCTAACAATCACTCCTGCTATAACAGCAATTGCTAAATCAAAAACAACAGTAAGAGTAGAAACCAAAACCAATACAAAAACATCAGAGAATGGAATTTTATTCATTATTCTAAAGCTAGACCATGCGAAAGTTCCAAACACAACCATGAACATAACTCCAACTAAGGACGAAATCGGAACTTGCTCAATCAAACTAGAACCGAAAAGTATGAAAGCTAAAAGAGATAAAGAGGCTACTATTCCTGAAAGACGACCCCTACCTCCCCCCTTAATATTTATTATGGACTGTCCAATCATTGCACATCCACCCATTCCTCCAAAAAAACCAGTCACTATATTTGCAGCTCCTTGAGCAATACACTCTTTGTTTGAATTCCCCCTACTATCTGTTAACTCATCAATTAAATTTAGAGTCATTAAAGACTCAATAAGTCCAATCGCAGCCAAAATTAAAGCATAGGGCCCTATAAAAATTAACGTTTCAAGGTCAAAGGGTATTTTATTAAAGATCTCCAATTGAAATGTGGGAAGTCCTCCTTTCAAACCTTCTCCACCACCATCTTTAATAAAACTTCCAACAGTTGGGACTTCAAAGTCACCAATAAAAACTAAGATAGAAACAACTACAATTGCTATAAGAGCTTCAGGAATTTTTTTGGTTATAAGTGGTAAAACAAACATAATAAGCATTGTTAGAGTTATCAAACCAATCATTGACCATAATGCTTCTCCTTTCATCCAAATAATTTCTCCTTCATCTACTGTTTTGAACATTCCTAATTGAGAAATAAAAATTACAATAGCCAGGCCGTTTACAAAGCCCATCATAACAGGGTGAGGAATCAATCTCACAAACTTTCCCAGCTTAAGCAACCCTGCAATAATTTGAATGATTCCCATTAAAATTACGGTAACAAAAAGATAATATAAACCTAGATCGTCACTTGAAGAACCTAAATTATTTCCTTCCGCTACTAAGCTAACCATTACCACTGCTAAGGCTCCAGTAGCTCCACTGATCATTCCTGGACGCCCTCCGAAAACTGAAGTAATTAGACCAATTATAAAAGCAGCATAAAGACCTACTAAAGGATCAACCTTCGCAACAAATGCAAAAGCAACAGCCTCTGGAACTAAAGCTAGAGAAACAGTGAATCCACTTAAAAAATCATTTAACACGTTGTTTTTACGCTTCCTTACAAATTCGAACATATTTATTGTTAAAAATGAATTTGCAAATCTAATTTAAACCTTAGGACTGAGGGTTAAAAAAAGTTTTATTATGCTTAAGAATATAAAACTTAGGTATTTTTTAAATTTGAGTTAATTAAAAAGCTACATATACCCCTTCTAATTTTAGTTCCAATGATTTCTTTTAGTCAAGGACATAAAATAAATCTAGACGAATTAGAGGTCAATAAAAAGGCTCTTTCTGTTATTAATATTTTGGTTGTTGACTATTCTTTTAGAGAAAGGGACTATTTCATAAAAAGACTTTTAACTGAATCAATCTTGAGCGATAGCTTTAGAATCAAAATTGATTTAAGTACCTTTTATAAGTGCATAAAAAAAGAATTTTCAATAAAAGGAGAAACTATTGTGAAAATTGATGGTGAAAATCTATCAAGAATTCGTCCCTACAAATCTTTGAAAAAAATAAAGACTTCTTATTGAAATTAAAAAAAGGGATAGTAAACCAAAACACCTGAATTTTTTTTTAGGAAAAACTCCTAAGTATTTAATCTCAATAAAATATTTAAAAAATCCCTCTAAAATTAATTAGAGGGATAAAAAAGTAGTGAGGAAAAAAGAACCACACAACTCAATGTTAAAATTACAATATATTCATATTTAAAAACTGTTAAAGCTTAATAAACTTTTTCTATTCTGAGTTAATGTTATAATCATGAATCCTTAAACAAAAAACATCCAATAACATCTTAGTATTTTTTTTCTTATTGAATTTATAAATTTTGCAGTAATAATTATGTTATGTTTTATGAATGCAACAATCATCCTCCTTACATCTACAAAAACTTAAATTATAAAGATGTAATCCACAAAGAAGTATTGCGGCTGAATAGGTGAATAATTCTGGAATAATATAAAGTTCAAAGAGCTCATTCAAAATAAATACACAAAGAAGTACCCAAACTACAAATAATGACAACTTAATAAATGAGTTAGTAGAGTTTTTTATGGATTGCCAAATAGCTGTAAAAGAAATAATTAAAAACAAAAAATTAAAGGATTTCCATGCGACTGGATTCTCCCATGCAAAACTTAGAAATTGTGTTTGTGATAAGAAAAGAACTGGTGTAAAAGCACAATGTGCAATGCAAAGTAAACCGGAGATAACTCCTAAGTGGTCTGAATTTAATTTAATCGTTTTCATAATCCTAAGCCCGAATTTAAAGCTATTTTCGAAACAATAAAAATTTAAATTGAGGTAACGTGAAGTAGTTTGTGCCTCAGTTTATAATTATCGAGCCAAATTATTTCCATAGTTTATGATCTTTCGTATCGTCTATTTGGTTCTTTCATAACTCCACATACAGAAATTTATCCTGCAAAAATATATCCACATCCCTTGGCTTGAACTTCTCCAAGCGCCCATACTCCAGTTGGGACAATTTGGATTCCTTCGATAACATGGTCCTTAAAATCCTGAAACACTTCATCAGCGTTCAAATTCATTCTTTTTGCAACAACACCACTAATGATTTTTGTAGCTATTCCACAAACAGCAAACATTGAACCCTTTTCAAGCATTTCGGAGATACCTGTAGTCCCTCCTGCTGGTAAATCTCCTTTCTCGGGAAAATCAATAAAATTTCTAACGGAAGGCTCTCCGGTTTTTTTATCTGTTATTTTGAAGAATTCCCCAAAAGCATATTTTTCCCAAAGGGCAGATTTAAAAGCTGGGGAAATCCCAAACGATCTAAAAACAGTAACTGCCGTTATTTCATTTTCAGGAACTTTCATGTCGATGTTGGACTGATAAAACGCCCAGTTCCAGTGCACAGGAAAACCTTTATTAAAGGAAGTACCGTCGTACACAATTTTTTTAGTTCCTTTTACTTTGGCCACCCATTTATTTGCATCTGAAACCTCATTATCAGTAATTTCTAAATTCAAATCTAGCTTTTCAATTTCTTCAAGTAAAGGGAATGCACTTGCTGTAGTTCCTAAAGCTAATGCTGCAATAAAGGATCTTCTTGACTGAGACATAATTTTGGTTTAATAGTTTTATTAAAAAATAAATATAAAATTATTTTTTAATAAAAACCATATAATGATGTTAGGGAGATTATCTATATTTTATTTAAACTGAGAACCATCCGTATAGATTTTTTTGTCAATGAATATCAGCACTCACCTCTTAACAGTATTTAAAAGCAAAATAATAAGTCAAATAAAACATATTATATTAAAAATCACTGTAGAAGATTTCATCTTTTTTTTCAAATCTCACACCATTCCAGGTTAGCGAATTGAAGTTATTAGAGAATATAATAAAAACAATTTCTCCATTTATTGTGTATTCTTGATTTATAGAATTTGCACCAGGACAGTCCTCTAACTTACAGTTTGGGTCATTGTTTTTCCAAGCCCCCCCTTTTTCAGATATAGAATTCTCAACACTATTGATAGAAAATTTTGTTTTTACACCAAACTGTCCATCAGTAAAATTATGTGCGTATTGATAGTAGACTGTATCTCCATCAGTATTGTCAGTGTTACTTTCACTAAGCCAAACTCCTGAAATTGGATCAAATTGGGGATCATCTTTTGAACAATTAATTAGAGAAATTAGAGGAGCGAAAAGTAAAAAAATAAATAGTTTTTTCATTGTTTAAAATTTTAACTAAAATAATATAAAAAATAATTTACAGAAATATCTGAATTTATATTCCGATAGTGTTCACTTAATTGATTTTGTTTTACTTTTTAATATCTTTCACCAACCAAATTTTTATATGAGTAATCTAAAATTTCAAAGAATAATTTGAGTATGAATATTAAATGTTTTCTTTTAACACTACTTATTGTTTTGAGCAATAAGGTTTATAGTCAAACAAGCTATACTCGAATTCAAAAAGAAAATGATTCTGTTAAGTTTTCAATGGTTAACACTTTAAAAGACCTTAACGAACAGGGAAATCCACTAAATTACTATCATTGGAATGAGAAACTTGCTAATCACTATCAATCACAAATCTCCAAAGTTGCTCCTAAAGAAAAAATAATATACTGGTATAAATATTGTCAAGAGCTTTTGAAATCGGGTAATAATGAAATATGTATTGATGAAATTGAAAACCTAATTATAAGACAAAAAATCTCTTATAAAGATCTCATAAATAAAGATTTACTTCCAATTATTGAGTTGCTAGCTTTGGCATATTTTAGACTTGGAGAGGTTACTAATTGTCAAAACAACCACAATGCATATTCTTGTATTTTACCTCTAAGAAGTGAAGCCTACCACATTGAAAAAAATGGATCCAATAAAGCTATAGAAATTTACTCTCTGATTTATGAAAAATTCCCCAGTGAAAAATACAAATGGTTATTAAATCTTGCACATATGACCGTTGGAGAGTATCCAGATAATGTTCCAAAAAAATATCTCATAAATTATCCAAATTGGGATCGGGAAAAAAAAGATTTCCCCTTATTTGAAGAGGTAGGAATTGATTTGGGAATTGCTCAAGATGGTTTGTCAGGAGGAGTTAGCCTCGATGACTTCAACAATGATGGATTAATTGATATTTTCACTACTTCCTATGGGATGACTGATCAAAGCAAACTATTTATTAACACAGGCACTGGTTTCATTGATAATACTGAAAATGCTGGATTAAAAGGCATAGTTAGTGGGCTCAACTGTATCCATGCAGATTATAATAATGATGGAAATATTGATATTTTTATTTTGAGAGGAGCCTGGCTTGGTGAGGGAGGAAGTCATCCAAATTCACTTTTAAAAAATAATGGTGATGGAACTTTTTCTGATGTAACAAAAGAAGCAGGATTACTATCTTTTCACCCAACTCAAACAGCAGCTTGGGCTGATGTAAACAATGACGGATTTCTTGATCTTTTTATAGGAAATGAATCAGATGAAAATCTGTCTCATCCCTGCGAATTATTTATAAATCAAAAAAACGGAAGGTTTTTAGAACAATCTGCAAATTATAATTTAGGCTCCATAGAAGGTTTTGTAAAGGGTGTTGTCTTTGGTGATATTAATAATGATAAATGGCCAGATCTCTATATTTCTGTGATGGGTGGAAAAAATTTATTATTAAGAAATGATCTTGGAAAATTTAAAAATATCACTAAAACAGCTGGGGTTGAAGGTCCTAATTTCAGTTTTCCAACATGGTTTTGGGATGTAAACAATGATGGATTCAATGATATTTTTGTTGCGAGTTACGATAAGCGCAACTTACAAAATCTATCTGGTGATTTTGCAAGAGAAACTCAAGGGAAAGAGGTGCTCACAAATAAATCAAAATTATATATTAATAATGGAGATGAAACTTTTAGTGATCAGAGCAAATCTTTTAATATTGATCTTAGCTTGTATGGTATGGGAAGTAATTTTGGTGATCTTGACAATGACGGGTTGCCAGATTTTTATATAGGTACAGGTTCTCCTGAATTCACCTCTGTTGTTCCAAACAGAATGTTTAGAAATCAAGACGGTATTAACTTTGAAGAAGTAACCTCTGCCGGAGGATTTGGTCATATTCAAAAAGGTCATGGTGTAGGTTTTGCAGATTTGGATAATGACGGGGATCAAGATATTTATGCCGTTCTTGGAGGAGCTTATGAAGGAGACAATTATCCTAATATTTGCTATGAAAACCCCATTTCAAAAAATAATTGGATTGTAATTAATTTAGAAGGTGTTCAGTCAAATCGGAGCGCAATAGGGACACAGATAAAGCTCGAATTAGACGATGGGAGAACTGTATTTCATTCAATTAATACGGGTGGAAGTTTTGGCTCAAATAGCTTGCAAGCTGAAATAGGATTAGGTAAAAGTGAACTAATAGATAATTTAAGCATAAGATGGCCAAATTCAGAAGAGCAGATTTTTAAAAAAGTAGAGGTAAATAAAAAATATAAACTCAATGAAGAACAAAAAAAACTAGTACTAAAGCCGTATAATAAGATCAATTTTACAAAAAACTCAACAAATCATCATTAATAATAAATCCTCAATTCTGAAAGTTTATTATTGGCCTAATCAATTTAAATATCAAATTGTCAAAGACCAGCATTATTTAAAAAAACAATTTCTCAGCTGTAAATAAACTTATTTGTATTAAGCAAACACACAAAAAAATCAATCTAAACAAGTCCCCCCTCCCCACAGGGGGCTGTTCTCTTCAGTAAGAGGTGAGTTTATTGAAAAATCCCTAGGTTTAGATACAAAGTTTTTCACACACCAACTTGAAATATCTTGATTAAAGGAAGAGGCATTAAAAAACATACCCGTCATAATATTTGAACTAGACGTATTCCAAGCCCCAATGTTTTTATTAAAGGCAGTAGCTCCTCTAAAAAGAAAACGCATACTAGCTACATTAGAAGTATCCCAACCCCCAATATCTTGATCAAATAATTCAGCTCCATCAAAGAGACTATACATATTAATCACGTTTGAAGTATTCCAATTTCCAATATCTTGGTTGAATGATGTAGCTTTTCTAAACATATAACCTAAACTCATAACACTTGAAGTATCCCAAGCTCCAATATCTTGGTTGAATGAATTAGCGTTATAAAATATATTTTGCATATTTATTATACTTGAGGTATCCCAATTTCCGATGTCTTGATTAAATAAAGTAGCATTTTCAAACATACTATTGTTATTAGTGACTTTTGAAGTATTCCAACCTCCAATATCTTGGTTAAAGGTATTTGCATTTTTAAACATCCCAATCATACTGATTACATTTGAAGTATCCCAAAAACTAATACTAGAATTGAAAGATGAATTGTCTTCAAATAGTCCATTCATATCAGTAACTAATGTCGTACATAAATTATAATTAGCGTTTGTGACTTGAGATCTTAGAGAGTTATTATCAACAACAATATAGACTATTCCATTTATTGTTTGAGTCTGGCCTATTGATGCCAACGGACACTTACAGGTACCGGTTTCAAAATATATTAACGCCTCTCCTACAATTACTGTTCTTATTAAAGAAGTTGAATTACCCCCAGAGTCAGAAACAGAATAAACTATAGAGTATGTTCCCACATTAGATGTGTCTACTGTCCCAGAAGTTGTTAGAGAAGCAGTTAGATCTCCGTCTTTATTATCTTTAGCAGTAGCTCCAGGATCTGTAAAATCATCTCCAAGGGTTATGTTAATAGTTGGAGAACCTGTTAAAGTAATTACAGGAGGTATATCTAGACTTACAACTACAGTTCTAGTTATTGAAATGGAATTACCATCACTATCTATTACAGTATATGTTATGGGGTAAGCACCAGTAATTGAAGTGTCAACTGTTCCAGAGACAATTACTAAAGATGTGAGATCGCCATCGTCTAAATCTGTAGCAGTAAATCCAGGATCAACAAAACCAACGCCTAATTCTATATCAATTATAGGACTGCCAATAAGTAAAATAATTGGTGGTGATTTTGCCTTAGTAATTTCAAAAACATCATCAGATAAAACACGATCAAAGCAACCATTCAGTAAAAGCAATAAAACAAAAAAATATAATCTTTTCATACTATTAATTTAAAAATAGAAAACTCATGCCTGTTATCAACCCTCCGTGTTTAAAAGAATATCCAATCTCAGGAACAGCAGCTATCTTTCTATACAATTTTATAGGATAATTTATTGATGCTGAAAAATCAATTTCAGAATATCCATCCATCATCTCTCCGGGCTCATTAAGTAAATTAGAGGGGTCATTATAATTAAACCCAACAGCAATTTCAGACGGAGACTTACTGGTCATAAGAAAACTCTTTTTTGGGCCATTTCTAAAACCAATACTTAATTTAAAATTAAACTCATCATAAATGTTATATCCTAATGAAATCCAATAAGCTCTTGTGAGCGAAGTAAAACTACCATTAAAGCCTCTCGGCTTCCAAACAGCATTGGAATCATTTTTTTGGAGATATAAATACTCATCTGTCACTTGAAAGCCAACCAAGAATTTTTTTATATAAAAATCAATCATATAATGATAAGCACCGTCATTATACAAACCATTAACTTCAGGGCCATAATATGGATACGGATATTTTAATTGGCCTTGAACTAAAAACCCTATAGCAAAGCCTCTAAAAGGACTACGATTAGAAGTTCTGTTTAAAACCACATTACTAAATTCTTTTTGAGAATAAACATGAAAAGATGTAATCAAAAGACAAAAAAATAGAACTTTTTTCATATATTTTATAAAAGTAACAAATAAAAAACATCCTAATACTTCGTCCTTAGTTTCGAGTAATTGGGACAATGATTTTAATATTATTATATGAAAAACAAATACTTGTTAGCTTTAATCTTCTCGGGTATTTTAGGTTATTTCCTATATGTATTTTTTGGAATAATTTTTATTTTTTTTGTTCCACCCTTGTTTATTTATATGATTAATAAAAACTATAAAAAATAGTAAAATACATATCAAAAAAAATATGTCTAAACTTTTAAAATAATCTTGAATTTATTTTTGAGCTATATTTGATTATGGCCGAAGAGATGATAAGAGAAAAAGATATTTATCAAGGATGCTTCTTTACAGGATGTTTTTCGTTTTTAATTGGAGGGCTGTTATTAGCCATATATGTTTTTTGGTAGTACATCCCAACATAAAACATATCTAAAATTACTTTGAATAAATTTAAAGTAATTTAAGTTTTTTCGCATTTCAAATGTACTCGTAATCAACTTTCTTCAGACTTCTTATCTTGATTTTTAGAAATTTTCGGATAATTCTCTTGCCTTTGTTTTCTACTAGAATAGAAAATATTCCACAAGGTAAGGTATATGTAAATTGAGAAAATGACACCTCCCACTATAAAAAAACTTATGCTCATGATGTTCTTCTTTGTCTAATTGCTATTGCAAACAATAAAATTGTTCCAGGCCAATGAGCTGAATATTGAGCTTCATCAGTCATGCCAGCAATACCAAATCCAATAGAATATAACATACATGCGAAAGCTAAAATTACTGGATACCATTTTGTTATAAATTGTTTCATGTTTTATATTTTTAATTATATACCTATGTGTTTTAAAATTAAATATCTTTTTGTTAAAATAATAAACTCAGTCTAAAATACACACTCTTAGGATTAGATAGTTATTAAATACCATATTTTTTCAATAATTTTAATGAAGTGAATTGTAATGTTTTTTCATGAGTAGCCTCTAAAACAATAGGAGGTGCCTTACCCACTTTTTCTGCTTCTAGCCATCGTAAAACACACAAGCACCACTTGTCTCCTGGTTTTAATCCAAAAAAATCCCATTGTGGTTGGGGCGTCATGAGATCATTTCCCATGGAAGCAGAATATTCAAGAAAATCCTGATTAACTATCGC
>TARA_B110000444_G_scaffold261423_1_pt1 | contig 13743 bp, 10 predicted proteins | sample TARA_B110000444 | Tara Oceans TARA_B110000444 (sample SAMEA4398370) | marine metagenome | biome: Polar Biome; feature: [SRF] surface water layer (ENVO:00010504); material: water (ENVO:00002006), including particulate matter (ENVO:01000060) such as... | depth 5 m | reverse complement strand
CTAAGTGACGGACGAGGTCTCATCCGCGTTCCTTCGCGTCTAGGCATAACCTTTTCTAACTTACTAGCAGCTAGCTGGGCAACGGTAATTATCTCTTCAAGTGTTCCACCTGAGACATCTAAATCAATAGATCTAGAGCCACCAATACCTCGTCCAAAAATTGACCGTTTCCTCATTATTCCGTATGTTTTGGGCTCACTGTATAGTGATTGTTCCAATACTGGTATCAAATCGTCTACTCGCGTTGGATCAGCAGCGACAGCTCCGATTATGGCGTTTGCTCGAAAAGCGGCGAAAAAAAAGCGTTCCATAGTGGGGACACCATTTTCATCTTCCAAACGTTTTCTTTCTGGATCCCATAATTTCTTTGTTGCTGATTCTAATTTGCCGGCTATTTTTGTCATTGTAGGGAGGTTGTATCCAGATGGGGGTAATATGAAACCGATTACAAGATTACGGTTTCCATCGGGTAGATAATCCAATTTTGGAAGAAGAAGTGTCGTCGTGACACCTGAGACCAGAACAACTGTAACAACTACTCCTCCGGCTCGGACACGGCTAGAGATTACGCGTTTTGTGAAATTTAGAATAGCCGCCACAAACGCTTGTGCAAGTGTATCTAAAGCCGGCAGTTTTCGCCTTTCTACAGTTCCCTGAAGATCTCCTCCGAGAAGCTTGCTGGATAGAGCGGGGATCACCGTAATGGACACCACTAGTGATAATAGAACGGAAACTGAAATAGCAACGGCTATATCTCGAAAGAGTTGGCCAACTTCAAGCTCCATAACTAGTATAGGTATGAAGACCATAACAGTTGTCAAAGCTGATACAAGTACCGCACCCCAAACTTGATTTGCTCCCTCGAAAGCAGCTTCATGTATTGGTATACCACGTTGCCTTAATCTAAAAATATTTTCCAAAACAACTATTGCGGCATCCACAACCATTCCCACTGCAAAAGCCAGTCCGGCCAATGATATTACGTTTATAGATCTACCAAGAGCAGCCATTGCCACAAAAGAACCAATGACAGAAACAGGTATGGCCAAAGAAACAACTAAAGTTGCTGCGCCACTCCTCAAAAATAATAATAGGACTATGGCAGCTAATGTACCGCCTATATAAATATTTTGTTGTACAAGATTGATTGCTGAGTCGATGTAAGTCGTTTCATCATAAACCTGTGTTAGGAAGATTTTCTCTGAGAATAAATCCCCTTTGTTTAATTCAACGATTGCTTGCCTAATTCCCTTCATGATCTCTATTACATTGGCTCCAGTCTCCCTGTATACGGGCAATGCAATCGCGGGTTCACTCATCATACGTATTCGTGACACGGGTTTTTTGTAACCAAAAATTATATTGGCAACATCCCGAATCATAATTCTGGTAACTCGTCCAGTCTCAGGGTCTATAATCGACCTTAATACAACAGCGTTGACAGCCTCAATCGAACCAAAATCACCCTCGGTGCGAACGACATAACGCCTTTTTCCTTCATCTACAGCACCTGCTGATACAGACGCATTTGCATTTTGCAGAGCGTTTACCACATCAGGGATTGTTAATTTATATTGCGCAAGGCTCTCCGGGTTAATAATGACCTGCATTTCTTGTTTGGCACCACCGTAGACCCGAACTTCCGATATGCCGTTCACTCGTTCTAGACGATCTTTGATAAGATCATTTGCTAAATCATAATAACTATGGATTTCTTGATCATTATTGACCATTTTCCTAAGTATTAACCACGCTATTGCATTATCTTCTGAACCAGCCGTATTGAGGGTTGGTTCGTCAACCTCAGTCGGATAATTACCAACGCGGTCTAATCTGTTTGAAACAAGTAAAAGAGCTTTCGTCATATCTTGGCCAACGCCAAACTCTAGGGTTACTCGTGCCCGACCAGTTTCTGATTTGCTAACGATTGATTTGATGCCTTCGATGCCCTTTAATTGTTTTTCTTGCCGGTTTACAATCTCTCGCTCAACCTCGGCAGGTGCAGCACCTGGCCATTGAGTTGTAATTGTAATTACTGGTTGATTAACGTCAGGGGTTAGTTGAATGGGAATGCTTTGAAGGGCCACACCCCCGAACATTACTATCATCAAGACAGCTGCTATTACTGCTATTGGTCGTATTATCGAAACCGAAATCAAGCGGTCCATCCACTTACCTCGCGATGTTGGGTTTGATGGGTTCACCCGGTCTTAACCGCTCATTACCTCGCACTACTACAAGATCCCCCGGTTGTAATCCGGCGAGGACTTCAAACCTATTCCCGACCGCGCGTCCTAATTTAGTAGTCTGCATGTTCGCTATACCTTTTTTAAAAACAAAAACGATTTTTTTGCCATTCTTGATCAATACAGCATCTTTGTGAACAGTGACGACATTAGCATTATCGCCAATTGGTAATTTGAGCTTAACGGATTGATTGCCGGCGATGCCTTGTTTAAATGGCCCATCCTTGGCAGTTAATCTCACAGCAACAGCTCTAGTTTGTGAATTTTCTTGTGGGATTATAGCTCTTATTACCGCATTGAAAGATAGACCATTTTGTAAATTTGCCTTCACGTTGGTATATGGTTTTAAATCGAGTGCCCTTATTGACGGAACATCTACCTCAATCTCAAGGTCCGTATCATTAAGAAGGGTTATTATTGGGTCACCTATACGCACGTAATTTCCAGGTAGAGTGTGCTGCTTTAAAACTACGCCTGGATAGGGGGCTTTAATATTTGCGTCCTGAAGTGCTATCTTACCCATCTTTAATTTGGCCTTTGACTGCAGAATATCCGCTTTCGCACGGATCACCATTTCTTTTGAAATTTCCAGGTCTCGTTCACTATCTTCTTCTCTGTCTTTCCGAAACGCACTAGAGGTCCGTAGAGCCAAAATACGTTTATGTGTCTGTTTCATTTTTCTGTTGTTTGCTATTTCTTTTGCTAGTTGCGATTCCATCCTTATTAAGTCAGCTTTCAGGATCTGGATTTGGCTATCGAGGCGATCTGACGCTAATTCTACCAGAACGTCACCCTTTTCTACGCGGTCTCCCACTTGAACCTGCATTTTGTGCACACGCTCGGCAATTCTTGTGGCGACTACACCAGACTCTTTCGCTACAAACCGCCCAATTACGGGCATTGTCTGAAGAAGCGGTTCCGATATTACTTTGTCGATATCGACTGCACTTGCCCGTTGTTGGCTAATAACTGCTGATGGTACGAGAAATACGAATAAGAATAATAAGAAATTGGAGATCATTGACCACTTGATTACGTTTTTTTCAATCATTAATCAAAACCCAAAACATTCATAGTTAGTCGAAGATAAAGTAGCTAATAGAGCAAGACCTGTGCATTTTTCTAAATTTTACAAGTATCTTGATGCAATTATTCCCTCTTCATTGATTAATCATAAACCTCGCCAACTTTAAACCTTTGTTATCAAAAAAATAGTAGTCCTTACTCAAAATATTCTGTTTAACAATAAAAAAGTTGGCAGTACTCAACCAGTTTAGTATTTTAAAAGAATATATTTTGCTGGCTACAACAACTACAGCGACTAATGGGGTTTGATGACGATATTATTCACACATCAGTCATGTCTTCTACATGACGTACCGGCTGGGCATCCAGAAAATCCCTCAAGATTAAAAGTATTAGAATCCGCGTTTGCGGCAGACGAATTCAAATGCTTAGATCGTAGAGAAGCTCCTTTATGTAAAATTGAGTCAATAGCCTTAATGCATTCTCAAAGTTATATAGAAGACGTGACTAAAGTTATTTTTGAAAAAGAATTTGTATACCTAGATGCAGATACTTCTTTATCTCATGGATCAGGCGAGGCCGCACTTAGAGGATGTGGGGCAGTTTGTGCAGCCGTTGATGCCGTGATGACTGATGATGCTAAAAATGTTTTCTGTGCTGTTCGTCCGCCAGGGCACCATGCAGAAACTCGAAGGGCTATGGGATTCTGTTTGTTTAATAATGTGGCTATTGGAGCGGCTTATGCAAAAGAAAGATTTAAAATTGATCGGGTTGCCGTTGTAGATTTCGATGTTCACCATGGTAATGGGACACAAGAAATGTTCTGGTCGAAACCTAATCTTTTATACGCATCGACGCATCAAATGCCATTATTTCCGGGGACAGGCGCTACATCAGAAATTGGCGATTACAATAATATTATAAATGTTCCATTATCCGTGGGTGCTGGAAGTCTTGAGTTTAGGACTGCGTTTAATCAAATTATTTTGCCTGAATTAAGAAAGTTCAAGCCAGAGTTACTTATAATTTCTGCTGGCTTTGATGCTCACGCTAATGATCCATTGGGGCAATTAAATTTGTATGAAGATGATTATGCGTGGGTAACTTTGGAGTTGTTATCAATAGCGGAAAAATATTCAGAGAGCCGTCTGGTTTCAGTGTTGGAGGGCGGCTATAATCTTGATGCTTTGAGGAGTTCTGCGTCTATACACGTGCGTCAACTCATGTCAGTGTGAAATATATTTTTGTGAGACTTGGATCATTTAAACACAATAGCTTTTGGGAGAGCTAAATTGAAGGAAGAAAAAAAAGCCTTGGAAGCACTGAGTTTTGAAGATTCTTTGTCAGAGTTGGAGGCAATAGTTGACCGATTGGAAAGTGGACAGGGTTCTTTGGATGATGCCATCACAGCATACGAACGTGGAGCCCAACTTAAAAGGTACTGCCAAATGAAATTAGACGAAGCCAGAATGAAAGTGGAGAAAATCAGGTTGCCCGAGAACAATGGGGAACCGGAACTGTCTAATTTCGAATAATAAGTCCAGAAATTTGTTAAGAACTTATGACAAAAATTCCTTTAAAAAAATTATTAAGCTTGTCTGCTTCTAAAATAGAAGCAACTATGAGTAATTTATTGCCAAAATCTGCCGGTATAGAGGCTCCTCTAGTCGATGCTATGAGATACAGCGCTCTTGGAGCAGGGAAAAGGCTTAGGTCTTTTATGGTGCTTCAATCGGCATGCTTGTTTCAGGTAGACCAAGCGTATGCGTTAAGAGTGGCCGCAGCCGTTGAGTTTTTACATGCTTATTCGCTCATACATGATGACTTACCTGCTATGGATAATAGTGATCTTAGGAGGGGAAAGCCCAGTTTGCATGTAGCATTTGACGAGGCAACAGCTATTTTAGCAGGGGATGCGCTACAAGCTCTTGCCTTCGAGGTGCTTTCGGCTGAAGAGACGCACCCGGATCCCACTATTCGCTGTAAATTGGTAAGTGCATTAGCTTCCGCTTCTGGTGCTTCGGGAATGGTGGCAGGACAAATGATAGATTTAATAGGTGAAAAAGCTTTGTTGCCATTGGATCAAATAACAAGATTACAAAACCTCAAGACGGGTGAGATGTTCTCTTTCAGTGTACTATCAGGGGGTATGTTATCTGGAGCTCGGGATAACGAACTGGATTATTTAAGACGATATGCTGATAAATTTGGGCTGGTGTTTCAAATGGTTGACGATTTGTTGGATGTAGAGGGGCTGTCTATTGATGTTGGTAAACCTACCGGACAGGATGCGATTGCACACAAAGCCACTTTTGTCTCGGTTTTAGGTGCAAAACAAACTAAGCATAATGCAGAGATTTTAATTGAAGAAGCGGTCGCTATGCTTGATAAGTGGGGGGCAGAGGCCGATGTGTTTAGGGAATTAGCCCGTTACATATTGATAAGAACCAAATAAAGAGGGTTGATAATGGATCAGAGCTTGACGCCATTGCTAGATAGAGTGCTTTCTCCGGCAGATTTAAGGCAGATGCCTTCAGATGAACTAAGGCAGTTAGCTGATGAGTTACGGCAAGAAGTTATTGATGCTGTTTCTGTAACTGGTGGTCACTTAGGGGCAGGACTTGGTGTTGTCGAATTAACTGTGGCTCTGCATTATGTATACAATACGCCCAGAGACCGTCTGATTTGGGATGTGGGACATCAGGCATACCCGCACAAAGTGATCACAGGTCGTCGAGACAAAATAAGGACCCTTCGTCAAAAAGGTGGGCTTTCTGGTTTCACTAAAAGATCAGAAAGTGAATATGACCCTTTTGGTGCGGCCCATAGTTCAACCTCTATTTCTGCTGGTTTAGGAATGGCTGTGGCCCGCGATTTGATGGGAAATGATAATCATGTGGTTGCGATCATCGGTGATGGAGCTATGAGTGCTGGCATGGCCTACGAGGCAATGAATAATGCGGGTGCTTCTAATTCTCGGTTGCTGGTTGTTTTAAATGATAACGATATGTCAATCGCGCCTGCTGTAGGTGCTATGAGCGCTTATCTCTCTCAACTTATCAGCTCAAAACCATACAGAAATATAAGGGAACTTGTTAAGCAAATTGCTCAGCATTTTCCAAAACCAATTGAAGTTACGGCCAAAAGAGCTGAGGAGTATGCACGTGGCTTGGTTACAGGGGGAACCTTGTTTGAAGAATTAGGGTTTTATTACATTGGCCCTGTGGATGGGCATAATTTGGATCATTTACTGCCTGTACTTGAAAATATTCGAGATGCTTCTCAAGATAAACCTGTTTTATTGCATGTAGTAACAGAAAAGGGCCGAGGACATCCCTTCAGTAAGCAATCAGATGAGAAATATCATGCTGTTCAAAAATTTGACCTCGTGACAGGAACGCAAGTAAAACCAAAGGCAAATGCTCCTACATATACTGATGTTTATGCTTCTGCATTAATAGCAGAGGCATCAGAGGACGCGAGTATTGTTGCAATAACAGCCGCTATGCCTTCTGGTACCGGAATAAACAAGTTTGCTGAAAAATTCCCAGAGAGAAGTTTTGACGTTGGCATAGCTGAGCAACACGCTGTGACATTTGCTGCTGGTCTGGCGACTGAGGGATTAAAGCCATTTGTTACAATTTATTCTACATTTTTGCAAAGAGCCTTTGATCAAGTGGTTCACGATGTTGCAATACAGGGATTGCCTGTTCGATTTGGGATTGATAGAGCTGGGTTAGTTGGTGCGGACGGAGCAACTCATGCTGGCTCATTTGATCTTGCTTATTTATGTTGTTTGCCCGGGTTTATAGTTATGGCTGCTGCAGATGAGGCAGATTTAATGAATATGATCGCTACATCCGCTGGAATAAATGATAGACCATCAGCTGTTCGTTATCCGAGAGGAGAGGGAGTTGGTATTGACCTTCCTAGTAAGGGCGTTCCGTTGGAGATAGGAAAGGGTAGAATTATTCGGAAGGGCAATACAGTAGCGATATTGTCGCTTGGTGGAAGATTGTCAGAGAGCCTATTGGCTGCTGATGACCTAGCTACGCGTGGTTTGTTAATAACGGTGGCGGATGCTAGATTTGCCAAACCTTTAGATGAACAGATGATAGAAGAACTTGCTTCAACTCATGATATTTTAATAATAATTGAAGAAGGTTCGATAGGTGGCTTCTCCAGCCATGTGCTGAATTTTTTAGCAAATATGGGACTATTGGACGGTGCATTAAAAGTGCGTCCGATGTGCTTGCCGGATCGATTTTTAGATCATGATACACCCGAAAAGCAATACGAAGAAGCAGGCTTAAGTGCCGGGCATATTGTGAAAACAGCCCTAACCGCATTGGAAAACCAGGGCTCTGTTAGTCCAGTGCGTGCTTGATATCTGCTCCCCCAACGATCAAAATTTTAAAAGTTAGTTACTCTACACAGGATACATGACAACTATGGTTGGAGAGATGTTTCGTATTGATCAATTGTTAGTCCGGAGGGGCTTTTCGAGATCTCGTACACAAGCTAGACAGCTAATAGATGCGAGGTACGTTATTTGTAATGGGTCTATAATTAAAAAAGCTTCAATGCTGTGTGATGAGGGAGCTAATTTAGAAGTAACAGCCAATATCCATCCATGGGCTTCGCGGGGAGGGCAAAAATTGGTTGCTGCTTTGGACTCATTTGGAATAGATGTTTCAGATTCAGTATGCCTTGATCTTGGTGCATCCACGGGTGGTTTCACGGATGTTCTAATTTCCAGGCAGGCAAAAAGAGTTTATGCTGTCGATGTCGGGAGTGGACAACTTGCTAGCCATCTTACTAATAACGAAGTGGTAATAAATCTTGAACAAACTGATGCTCGCAATTTAAGTTTGGCCTTAATACCCGACCCCATCGATATTATCGTTTGCGATGTAAGTTTTATATCTCTTAAGAAAGTTTTACCGGTGCCAATGGAGTTTGCTCGGCAAGGCGGTAAATTAGTTTGCTTGCTAAAGCCACAATTCGAAGGTGGGCCAGGAAAGGTAGATAAGAAAGGTATTCTTCGTGATGAATCACTTCGGCAATCTATTTTGGAGAGTACATCTATTTGGTTAGATGGTTGTTTGGAATGGCATTTCGAGGGCTCTATAGATTCGCCAATAAAAGGAGGTGATGGCAACATCGAGTTTTTATTAGTATGCTCGAAATCAAGTAAGCCTGCATGAACACCTATAATATTGATTCGATGAAAATTTCTTTCACTAGATCATCATATCTAGTTTTTAGTTGTTTGGTCGCGTCAGCTTTAAATACCCGAATGTCTTCGGTTGTTGGACGACCTTTTTCCCACATGCGTATCGCTAAGGGGTAAATAATGCCCTTTAGTGCCATTTTCTCTACATTTAAAGATCGTCGAGCTGCTGGACTATTTGTTTGTATCGCAACACGAAGTTTTCCTTCGACTAGTCTTCCCTTGACGTACAAGGATATATAAAACATCGGTAATGGTAAAACGTCGCGGCCTACCATAAATTTATATACTTTTTCCTCATTAAATTTTTCATCTCGTTTTTTTTGATTTTTCTCTTTTTCTTTTCTTTCTTTCGTTAGTTCATCTTCCTCTTTTTCTTCTTCAGCCGCTGTTGGGGATATGAAAGTGGTGCAATATAGCCCGAACAATATAAAAATTAAAAACAACCTGAAAATTTTTTTCACGAACGCCTCCCGGGATGGGTTTTCATTTGTCGTTTCTTAAATTTATAAAATTCTTCCTTGTGATGCTAAGTACCGCACTGGGCATGGAAACGCAAAATGTGATCAGCTAAAACACACGCCATCATCGCTTCTCCGACTGGAACCGCTCGTATGCCAACACAAGGATCATGTCTACCTTTTGTTGTAACATCAACTTCTGCACCATATTTATCAATCGACTTTCGGGTAGAAAGAATTGAGCTTGTGGGTTTCACAGCAAATCGAACAATCACTGGTTGCCCTGTTGTTATTCCTCCCAATATCCCACCAGCGGTATTACTCAGGAAACTTGGGTCTCCATCAATTATACGCATTTCGTCTGATGCTCTTTCTCCAGGTATGGATGCAATATCAAACCCAGCGCCAATTTCAACGGCTTTTACTGCGTTTATTGACATCATCGCGCTTGCTAAATCACTGTCGATTTTTCCATAAATCGGTTCTCCCAGGCCAACTGGAACGCCAGTAGCAACCAACTCTATTATCGCCCCAGCTGATGAGCCTGATTTTCTTACCTTATCTAAAAAAGTAGACCACTGAATTGCTGCATTTGGATCGGGTGACCAAAATGGGTTTCTGTCTACTTCATCCCAATTCCACTTTTCTCTGTCTATTTGATGAGGGCCAATTTGCACTAGTGCCCCTTTTATCGAAATATTAGTTTTAGTCCGAAATGCTATTATTTTTCGGGCAATAGCTCCAGCGGCAACTCGCATTGCCGTTTCTCTGGCTGAGGAGCGTCCGCCACCTCTATAATCTCTAATGCCATATTTTTTTTCATAAGTATAATCGGCATGTCCTGGCCGAAATTTGTCTTTTATGTCTCCGTAGTCTTTTGAGCGCTGATCTTGATTTTCTATTATAAGACCAATAGGGGTTCCTGTAGTTTGGCCATTAAAAACTCCAGATAAAATTTTTATACTATCCGGTTCTTTTCTTTGAGTTGTGAAACGAGATTGGCCAGGTTTGCGCTTATCGAGATAGAATTGGATATCATCTTCCTTAAGCGGAATTAACGGTGGAACCCCGTCTATTATGCAACCTATAGCTGGCCCATGGCTTTCGCCCCAAGTAGTAAATTTAAATAATTTTCCGAATCCATTACTAGCCATATTGAGTTTTCCAAATGCAATTAGACAACCGATATATTAGACAACCGATATGTCGGGTGCATCCACTGCTTTCATTCCTACCACGTTGTAACCGCAGTCAACATGATGTATTTCCCCAGAAACCCCACTTGCTAGATCGCTCAAGAGATACATTGCTGCTCCACCTATATCATCTAAGGTAACATTTCTTTTCAAAGGAGAGTTATATTGGTTCCATTTTAATATATATCGGAAATCTCCAATCCCTGATGCTGCCAGGGTCTTCATAGGGCCAGCTGATAATCCATTTACTCTTATACCATCACCGCCTAAATCTACGGCCAGATACCGAACGCTTGCTTCCAATGCTGCTTTGGCCACACCCATCACGTTATAGTGCGGCATAACCCGTTCGGCGCCATAATAACTAAGAGTTAGAAGACTTCCCCCATCGACCATTAAGTCTGCTGCCTGTTTTGCGACCGAAGTAAACGAGTAACAAGAGATGTCTAAAGTTTTTAGAAAGTTGTCACGCGTGGTGTTGACATACTCTCCTTTTAACTCATCTTTATCCGAATATGCGATTGCGTGTACCAGAAAGTCTAACTTTCCCCATTTAGCTTTAATGGTTTTGAACGTTTCCTCAATGCTTGAATCTTCTGTGACATCACATTGCATAATCGTCTCGGATCCTATGGACTTTGCTAAAGGTTCTAATCGTTTTAAAAGGGCATCTCCTTGATAGGTGAAAGCCAATTCCGCCCCATGATTAGCGGCAGTCTTTGCAATCCCCCAGGCAATCGAGCGTTCATTCGCTACTCCCATGATCAGGCCTCGTTTCCCAGCCATTATGTTTGATGCTGCACTCATTTAAATCTCACAGTTCTTTCTATTCAGATTTGAAATCTCATTACTTACAACAATTCCTATGTTACACCAAACGTAATATCGGGCAAATGCAGTCATACGGATTTATAAATTGTTTTTGAACTATTACTCGGTTTGATCATGCTTTAAGAGCTAAGTTTTCGGGATCGTAAGGACTTTCTGCTATTAACTTAGCCGGTATCATTTTGTCTAAAAGTCTAACCCTACAATCTTGGCCGACTGTAGCATATTTACTTTCAACATAACCTAACATCAGTGATTTTTTAATGTAATGTCCGAAGCCTCCCGACGTACCCCTGCCTACTACTTTTCCTTCTACGAATATGGGTTCATTGCCAAAAGAGTCTGCATCATCAGCTTCTATTTCTATTGTGCAATATCTATATGGTATTCCGGTCTCCTGTTGCTCTACTAAGGCTTGCCTGCCGGTAAAATCACCCTTATTTAATTTTATAAAGCGCTGAAGATTGGCTTCAAGAGCTGTATTTTCGGCATTTAAATCGGTACCCCATAATCTATAAGATTTTTCTAATCGCATCGAGTCCATCGCTCGCATTCCTACATTTTTTATACCAAACTCTGCGCCTGCTTCTTGTAAAGATTCAAAAAGTTGGAGCTGATATTCAATTGGATGATGTAATTCCCAACCCAAGGATCCGACAAAATTTACTCGCATCGCTCTAACACGGGGACAAAAGCCAATAGGAATTTCTTGCATGGTGAGCCATTTGAAGGCCTGATTGGAGATGTCTGCATCAGCTATCTTTTGAAGGACTGCTCGCGCATTTGGCCCAGCGAGGACAAAAACTCCGTATTGATTAGTTTTATCTGATAGATAAACTGAACCGTTGTTGGGTAAGTTTTTTTGCAGAAAGTCTATATCAATATTATGCGCAGCTCCTGGTCCCACTATAAAAAACCGCTCTCCAAGTATCCCATCTGTTAAGCGTGTGATGGTGAACTCAGAACGTACAGAGCCTGATGGGTTTAGCGCATGAGCCAGACTTAGATTCCCAATCTTTTTGGGGATACTGTTAGCAACTAGCTTGTCTATATATTCTCTAGCCGAAGGACCTTCAATTTCAAATTTCGAAAACGAAGATAGTTCTATTAATCCAACATTTTCTCGCATGGCGCAAACTTCATTCCCTACATGTTCAAACCAATTGGATCTTCTGAATGAATACTCATCTTTGCGCGTCACATTAGCCGGGGCAAACCAATTAGGACGTTCCCAGCCAAACCGTGCGCCCCAAACAGCGCCAGCTTTATCGAGCCGATCGTATGTCGGAGTTGTTTTTGCGGGCCGGGCCTGCTCTCTCTCTTCCATAGGAAAATGATTCACAAAAACATGTGCGTACGCTTCTTCATTTTTTATTTTTGCAAAATTTTTGGAAACCACACCAAATCTTCTGGGGTCTACACCAAGCATATCTACAGTTGGTTCGCCATTCACAACCCATTCAGCTAGCTGCCAGCCCGCTCCTCCTGCTGCAGTAACCCCAAAACTGTGACCTTCTGATACCCAGAAATTCTCTAATCCAAAAGCAGGTCCTACCATTGGGTTTCCATCGGGTGTGTAAGATATTGGACCATTTACTATATCTTTTATTCCAGCATTCTCAAAAGAGGGTACACGGTACATCGCAGCTTCTACATGAGGCATCAATCGTTCAAGTGCCCCTGGGAAAAGATCTTTTTCAAATGTTTCTGGGACGCCGTCGGCAAAGCAGACTGGGGCTCCTTTTTCATATGGGCCAAGTATCCACCCCATCCTTTCTTCTCGCAGATAATAAGATGAATCCGACTCTCGCAAAACTGGGAGCTCAACATTACCCGCTTCTCGATATACTTGAAGTGTTGGATCTACATCCGTCACAATATACTGATGCTCAACAGGGATTACCGGTATTTCTAAACCGACCATCTTAGCTGTGGTTATTGCATAATTTCCAGTGCAACTTATCACATGTTCACAAGTAATATCGCCTCTATTGGTCTTAATAACCCATTCGCGGCTTGAATTGCGTTCGATCCCTGAAACGTTAGTTTGTTGATTGATTTCAGCACCAAGATTTCGTGCCCCCTGGGCTAATGCCATTGTGACATCTACGGGTGCAATATGGCCATCAGTAGGATGCCATAAGGCTCCTATCAATCCTTCCATATTTGCTAACGGCCATAGTTTTTTTATTTCTGAAACGCCAATTAAATGGGACTCGACACCAATAGTTTCTGCCGTACACTGATAATTTCGGTACTCATCCATCCTTTCCCTATTTCGTGCAAGTCTTAGATTTCCGTTTGCATGCATTCCGACAGCCTGGCCTGTCTCCGCCTCTAACTTTTTATATAGTTCAACAGAATATTGATGGAGCTGCCCCACTGAATAGCTCATATTAAATAGCGGTAAAAGGCCTGCTGCATGCCAGGTAGACCCAGCCGTTAACTCCGTTCTCTCGACCAAAACTGCATCGGTCCAGCCCAGTTTTGCAAAATGGTACAGTGCACTTATACCAACTACACCTCCTCCAATAATTACAACGCGCGCTTTTTCCCTCATTATGGCTATCCTTTTCGCACATAAACCTTCTTAGAAAACCAAATTAAACAGGCTGGCAAACTATGCAAACAAAAAAGACGCTGACTTGCGCTTTACAGGTAGCTAGTCGTTGCTTAGGGTTCATCTTATATGGGATGGGAGCAATGCCCGATGATCAAAGCGATTCATATCGACCTGGGGTGGTGGCGGTGGC
>TARA_B110000444_G_scaffold59022_1_pt1 | contig 13828 bp, 9 predicted proteins | sample TARA_B110000444 | Tara Oceans TARA_B110000444 (sample SAMEA4398370) | marine metagenome | biome: Polar Biome; feature: [SRF] surface water layer (ENVO:00010504); material: water (ENVO:00002006), including particulate matter (ENVO:01000060) such as... | depth 5 m | reverse complement strand
TATAATCTACTTATATTTACATAATCTGGATTATACACGTAATAATTTAGAATTACCACCTTTTCTACATATTTTCTGGCTTCTATATTTCTTATTTTTTTAATAATATTACAAGCCCCGACCCTCCTAAATACAATGCTAAAAGAGCACCAGCCATAAGAAGCTGTGTTACTGGATCTGTTGAGGGTGTAATTACCGCAGCTATAGTTGTTGCAAGAACAACAACATATTTCCATGCAGAGAGCATTTGTTTCCCCGAAACAATACCTAATAAGCCTAGTATGATCTGTACTACAGGAACTTGAAATGCTAATCCTGTGGTAAAAATTAAAACTGCAATAAAATCGAAATATTGATCAAAAGACCAAAAAGGTTCGACAATTTCGGAACCATAAGCTATAAAAAATTTTAAGGCTGCCGGAACTAAGAAGAAATATGAAAAACATAATCCAATCGCGAAAAGAACTCCAGACCCAATTGTCATAGGGAGTAATATATCTCTTTCTTTCTTTGTCATACCTGGTAAAACATAAAGAAAAATCTGATAAAGAATGATCGGACTACTTATTAGAAGTCCACTAAAAGCAGCAATTTTAATAGATGCAAAAAAGTATTCGCCAGGTGCAAACTGTAAAAATTTAATTCCAAAAGCTGGAGCTTGAAAAACTTTCACAATCTGTCTTATATCTGCGAAGCAACTTAATATTGCAGTGATTAAAACTGATATACAAAATATAAGTCGTTGACTAAACTCTTCAATATGTTCTGATAAGGCCATTTCATCGCCATTAATCATAGTCAAAGAGTTAAAGTTTGTTTCATTAATACTCTCAATGCTATTGTTACTCATTTACTAGTTAATAATTTTTTAACAGTATGCTATTATTTTTTAGGATTTTCCCCATCAATTTTATCTACGATAATACATTCAGTTGTTAAAACCATACTAGCTATAGAGGCAGCATTTTGAATTGTTGAACGTGTTACTTTTGCTGGGTCGATAATTCCTGCTTCATACATATCAACATATTTATCATTTGCGGCATCATAACCAATTTCAAAATTTTCTTCTTTAACATGCTCAACTACTACAGCTCCATTTTTTCCAGCATTTGAGGCAATTCGTCTTAATGGGGCACTTAATGCTTTTTCTACAATTAATGCACCAATCAATTCATCGTCGTTTAAATTATCTTTCGCCCAATCAAGTAATGATTCGGCTATATGTACTAAAGTTGATCCTCCACCAGGTACAATACCTTCTTCTACAGCAGCTTTAGTAGCATTAACAGCATCTTCTAGACGTAACTTTCGGTCTTTCATTTCTGTTTCTGTTGCTGCTCCAACTTTTATAACAGCTACACCCCCACTTAATTTAGCTAGACGCTCTTGAAGTTTTTCTTTTTCATAACTAGAATCAGATGTTTCTAATTGACGACGTAATTGTTCACAACGAGCTAAAACTTGTTCTTTATTAGAATCTGCAATAATGGTTGTTGTTTCTTTTCCAATAATTACGCGACGTGCTTTACCAAGTGTTTCAAGCTCCATTTTATCTAAACTTAAACCTGCCTCACTACTAACAACTTGACCAGATAATAAAACAGCTAAATCTTCTAAGATAGCTTTACGACGATCACCGAAACCGGGTGCACGAACAGCAACAACATTCAAAATTCCCCTTAGTTTATTAATAATAAGTGTAGCTAATGCTTCTTTTTCTACATTATCACTAATAATTAATAAAGGTTGGTTTGTTTTTGAAATTAATTCTAGCGTTGGTAAAAGATCTTGTTTTACAACCGTAATTCTTTTATCTGTTAATAAAACATAAGGGTTCTCAAGTACAATTTCCATACGCTCGGTATTTGTTACAAAATACCCAGAAATAAATCCTCGCTCAAAACCCATACCTTCGGTAATTTCCAATTCAGTAACTGTTGATTTACCCTCTTCTAAAGAAATTAATCCTTGACGTCCAACTTTATCAATTGCCGAAGCAATAAGTGAACCTACTTCACTATCATTACCAGCAGAAATTGTTGCTACTTTCGTGATGTCGGAAATACTTTCAATTGGTCTTGCATATTCTGTTACTTTACGCACTACAAATTGTGTGGCTTTTTCAATTCCACGTTTTAATACAATAGGGTTTGCTCCTGCTGCTACATTACGCATTCCTTGTTTAATAATGGCATAGGCAAGAACAGTTGCAGTAGTAGTTCCGTCACCTGCAACATCATTTGTTTTCGAAGCTGCTTGGCGAATTAAAGATACACCCGTATTTTCTAAATTGTCTTTTAGATTTATTTCTTTCGCAATAGTTACCCCATCATTAACAATTTGAGGTGTACCATACTTCTTTTCAAGAACAACATTTCGTCCTTTCGGTCCTAATGTTATAGAAACGGCTTCGGCAATCGTATCCATTCCTCTTTCTAATGCTTTTCTTGCATCCTCCTGATATAAAATCGTCTTTACAGGCATTTTACAACTAATCTGTTACAAATATTTAATTAGAATCTTTTATTAATCGCTTATATTAAAGCTCAACTCTTTTGGTAAGAAATATTGTGTTTGAATTCTAATTTTCTATTAGAACACAAATTAACCATTAACCATCACTCTATTATATTGAGTGCAAATATAATTCTTGTTTCTATATAGAAACTTTTCTTTTAATCTATTGGCTCAGGCTGGACTTGAACCTGCGACCTTGGGCTTATGAGTCCCCTGCTCTAACCAACTGAGCTACTGAGCCTTTTTCTTATAAAATAAGATAACAAAAATCTTAGTAGTTTTGCAACTCTCTTTTTATAAGGTGTAAAATCAACCCGATGATCAGAAAAAAGTACTTATTAGTATTGCTAATCAACCGTACCAGTAGTTATACTTGTATAAAGTAAAAAGGGGTCACTAACTCAATGGTAGAGTACTCGGCTTTTAACCGAATAGTTCTGGGTTCGAGTCCCAGGTGACCCAATAAGTAAATAAACATATTTTATTTTAATATGGTCGAATTTCTGTCTTAGCCAATTAATAAATCAAACCAAAAAATACTTCCCACATTAAACCTACTAATAACATTAATTGTTGTATTATGTTGTAATAAAATTGTTTTAGAAATTGATAATCCAAGCCCAGTTCCTTTTAAAGTATGAACATTGTTTTCAATACGATAAAATCTTTGAAAAATCTCTTGCTGATAATTGTCAATTATTCCAATGCCCGTATCTACAATTTCTACTCGAAGTCTAGCTTTTTTAAATGAACCGATTTGATAGGCTCTTATAATAATTTCTCCACCGCCATAAGTAAATTTTAAAGCGTTTCCAACCAAATTAGTTAAAACTTGTAAAAGTAAATCTTTATTTCCTTTGACGGTTAAGTTGTTAAATATTAGCTCAGAATGAAGATATAAATTTTTATCCCGAGCAGTAATTTGGTAATTTAATTTTGTTTGCGTGAAAGTTTCAATTAAATCTATGGATTCTAAACAAACATTCTGAATAGAATCTAATTTTGATATGCATAAAATGTCATTTACAAGTCTTGTTAAACGATTTGTTTCTTTATTAACAATGTTTAAAAAGTATCTTTTTTGCCAAATACTTAAGCTATAGTCATATTCTTGGATTGTTTCAATAAATGATTTAATATTGAAAAGTGGGGTTCGAAGTTCGTGAGAAATATTACTCATAAAACGATTTTGTGTTTTGTCGAGTTCTAACTCTTTTGTTGTATCTTGTAATGTTATTCCAATGCCAATTGGAATACGATTTCGCTCCTGGGAATCATAAATAATATTTAAAATTATACGGATGGCCTTTTTCTGTAATTGTAAAGTATCGTTAAATACTTCCCCATAAAACGTGACACTATTCGAATACAATAAAATCGTTTGCAATGTAATAAACATCTTCTTTTGTAAATTTCTAGGAAGATGATCCCATATTGATGTTCCGATAAGTCGCGTTTTTGTTTTCCAACCAAAAAGTTTAATTGCGGCACTATTCAAAAGAACAATTTTTAAATTTGTGTCTAAAAGTATTGTTCCATCAGTTACAGTTGTAATTAAACTTTCCAATTTAATTTTTTCGTTCAATAATTGCTGCTTATTTCGTTTTTCATATAATTCTAACCAGCATCCCATTTCATTAAAATTTATAATTAAATCTTTTAATTCACCAGTTAAATTTAATTTAAGTCGTCTTGAAAAATTTCCACCACCAATATCTTTTAATCCCTGAGATAATTCATTTAACGGTTCAATAATAATAATTCGATTAATTATTATTCCTAAGATTAAAACAATCAAAAAAATAATAATAAAAGAAATAAGAATTTCGTTTGTTATCAATAAGTTATTTAAAAGATTGGGGTTAGAATTACTACCTATTAATAGGAACCCATAGAACGTGTTACTTGGTAGATTTATTAATTCTTTTTTTGTAACTATTAAATTTTTTGTTGTTTCGTCAGGCAGTGAAAAAATTTCATTATAATTATATGGGATACCATAAGACAAACCTGATTTTTCAATAAGTAAGATGTAGCGAATCGTAGGGGTATTTTCGTAAAACCGTTCACAAAAATCCCTCAGTTCGTTATTTTTATTATTCTCAAGTAAGGAAATTAAATTTGAACTTAAAAGTAAATTTAAGTCCGTATTAAATTTAGTATTTGTTATATTTATTTGTTCTTGTATGGTTGTAACTGACCAAGATGCTATACTACTTACGAGTATAGAAATTAATAAAGTTGTTGCTAAGATTATTTGTGTTTGTAATTTAAAATTTATCCATGAACGATTTATTGAGCTAACAAAATTTTTAATATTAAATAACACTTTATTTAATTTTGTATAATTGTATATAAATACTTTTATTTTACACCCGAGAGAAACCCCCTCCTCTTATTGGTACTTTAAATTTTTTAGGTAATTTTTAAATAATTAACTAAAAACCTGGAACAAAAATTCAACTCTACAATCGAATTAACAAAATATATATATGTTGCAAACCTTTTTTCAAAACCCCACTAAACAAATATTAGCGAAAAAGGCTCCCCAATTACAACGTATTAACACATTTGGGCAGACTTATAAGACACTAACTGATGACCAACTTCGCTCAAAAACTTTAGAATTAAAAAATCGTTTAATTAATGGTCAAGCTCAAGAAGATATTATTGATGAAGCATTTGCTTTAGTACGTGAAGCAACGTCCCGTACATTAAAAATTCGGCATTATGATGTACAGTTAATCGGTGGTTTAATTTTAAATGAAGGAAAAATTGCCGAAATGAAAACTGGTGAAGGTAAAACAATTGTTGCGTTATTACCTACCTTTCTTAATGCATTATATGGAAAAGGTACGCATGTTGTGACAGTTAATGATTATTTAGCTCGCCGTGATGCGGAATATGTGGGTCAAGTACACCGATTTTTGGGTTTAACTGTTGGTTTAATTCAAGAAAATATGTCACCAGGTGAACGAAAAGAAAATTATAATTGTGATGTTGTGTATGTAACGAATAACGAACTAGGATTTGATTATTTACGCGATAATATGGCCTTTACGAGTTCAGAAATGGTACAAAGACCTTTCTTTTTTGCAGTAGTTGATGAGGTTGACTCAATTTTGATCGATGAAGCACGAACACCTTTGATTATTTCTGGACCCAGTGAAGCACCAACTCAAAAGTATCGCCAAACATCAAAATTAGCTCCAATTTTAAAACGTGATGTACATTATTCGGTGGATGAAAAAAATCAAAATGTTGTTTTACTTGAAGAAGGAATAGCTTTTTGTGAACAAGCTTTAAGTCAATTGGACTTATATAATCCAGAAAATCCATGGATTTCTTATATTTTAAATTCTATTAAAGCAAAAGAACTTTTTAAATTAAATACTAATTATATTATTAATGAGGAAGGTGAAATTGTAATTGTTGATGAATTTACAGGCCGCACAATGTTTGGTCGAAGATGGAGTGATGGTTTACACCAAGCTGTTGAAGCAAAGGAAAATGTAGTTATTCAAGATGAGAGCCAAACATTAGCTTCAATAACTTATCAAAATTTATTTTTACTTTACGAAAAGCTATCTGGAATGACCGGAACAGCTAAAACTGAAGAATTAGAATTTGAAAAAATTTATAATTTGAAAGTTGTTCCGATCCCAACTCATCAATCTATTATGAGAAAGGATTTCCCAGATTTAATTTATAAAAACCAATATATTAAATGGCAAGCTATTGCAACTGAATGCGTTGAAATGCATAACTTAGGACGACCCGTTTTAGTTGGTACTACAACAATAGAAAAATCAGAATTGTTGGCGGCTTTATTAAGTGAATATCAAATTCCTTATCAATTGTTAAATGCAAGACCCGAAAATGTCGAAAATGAATCAGAAATTGTTTCACAAGCCGGCTGTAAACAAGCTGTTACAATAGCAACAAATATGGCTGGACGTGGTACAGATATTTTATTGGGAGGTAATCCAGAATCTTTAATGTTATCGGTTTTAAAAGAATTATTTGAACCATTTGATAAAAATAATTTAGACAGTATCCAAGCTGCAAAAATCAAATCTAAATTAGACATTTCGATAGATGATTCTCTTATTGAAATCAGTGAAAATTATCGGACATTACTCAAACAGTTAATTGATGCAAATGATCAAGATGAGTATGTCTTATCAAATCCACTTTATAAGTATTATAAAGATACCTTAGAAGATAACAAAGAATTAGTCAAAGTTGATAAGAATAATATTCTAAAATTAGGTGGTTTACATGTAATTGGTACTGAAAGACATGAGTCACGACGCATTGATAATCAATTGCGAGGAAGAGCAGGTAGACAAGGTGACCCTGGTTCTTCGCGTTTCTTTCTTAGTCTTGAAGATAAATTATTACGTTTATTTGGCGGTGACCAAATTATGGGAATGATGCAAAATATTGGTTTTCAAGATACAACCCCAATTCAAAGTCCTCTTTTAAATCAAAGTTTAGAATCTGCTCAACAAAAAGTTGAAGCTTATTATTTTGAGACGCGTAAGCAATTATTTGAATATGATCAGGCATTAACAATGCAACGTAATGGTGTTTATAATGAGCGCCGAAGAATTTTACAGCGAGAAGATGTAAGAGATTGGATTATTGAATACGCAGAAAGAAGTTTATACGATCTAGTTTTATATCTAAAAGAAATTGATAAACTTAACGGCTCTATTGAATTGTACAATTTAAAAATTCAAGAATTGTTAGGAATTCCATTTAAGGTTATTTCAAATACTAATGAGTTCGAACTTGACAAAACTTTTGCATTTTTAAGACAGCAATTTCAAATTAGTTATGATCTAAAAGAAGTAGAAATCGAATCTATTGAACCTGGTTTAATGCGTGAATTAGAACGTACATTTTTATTGCAACAAATAGATTATTCTTGGAAAGAGCATTTACAAAAGATTTCATTCCTTCGAGATTCCATAAGATGGAGAGCTTATGGACAAAAAGATCCTTTAACAGAGTATAAAAAGGAAGCCTTTAATTTCTTTATCACAATGTTAACTCGAATCCGCCACCGCGTAATTTATTTTGTTTTACGTTCAAAAATTGTTCTTGATACGTAATGGAAAATTTAAGGGAAATCAAACCTTTTTAAAGGTTCAATCTCCCTTAAATTTTATTGCATATTTTTCTTATAAACCGAATTGGTTTCCTCGACGGTATTGTAGATATGCAGCAACAAATAGTCCAGTGATTGTAACTGGAACAAGACCTAAAACAAGACCGGATAATAATACTTCAACCATTTTAAAAAATTAATTAAGTTTTGTAATGAGTTATTTTTTACTCTTATTAAAAATTATTCACTAATTTCAACGAAAAGACTACTTTCACGAATATCTTCTGCCTGAATAGTCACTAAATCAGATTTAGTAAGAATTTTGTCTCCGGAATTAAACATTCGATTTGCATGTCGCATTCTAGCCGTATCAATTGCGTTACTAATAGTCCGCGCATTGGCAAATAAAGGAAGGTCTTTTCTTTTTCTAATATACTCTAGAAGAGCAAATTCGGCTTCTTCATTCATCCGATATTGCTGCTCTTCTAATATTAAACGAGCAATTTGAATTAATTCTTCTGGTGTATAGTCAGGAAAATCGATATGGTTAGCTACACGCGAAGATAATCCTGGGTTTGATTCGTAAAAGCCATCCATACGGTCCTTATAACCAGCAAAGATTACAACAAGGTCATCGCGCTGGTTTTCCATAACTTGAAGAAGGATTTCAATCGCTTCAGCCCCATAATCTCTTTCATTGTCAGGCTTATATAAATAATAAGCTTCATCGATGAATAAGACTCCACCCATTGCACGTTTTAAAACCTCTTTTGTTTTTGGTGCTGTATGTCCAATATATTGCCCAACTAAATCATCTCTTGTGACAGTAATTAAATGCCCTTTTCTTATATAACCTAGTTTAAATAGGATATCAGCCATTCTATTTGCAACCTCTGTTTTTCCAGTACCAGGGCTACCAGTAAAAGACATGTGTAATCCAACAGTTGCAGATTTCATTCCTAAACCTAAATTCTTTCTTAACCGTTGGACTAAAAGTAATGCTGCAATTTCTTTAATACGTGCTTTTACAGGAGCAAGACCTACTAGATCTTCTTCTAATTGGGCAATAATGCCTTGAATATTAGTTTTGTTATACTCTTCTTGTAAATTTAATGCCATCTTAAACAAACAATTTTAAATTTAATCTATTTCAACCTACTATTTTAAAGTAGTAAGCACCACAATTAAAAAACTTATCACAAAATTAAATTTTTTGTTACCTTTTTTCGCTAACAGTTAACGTTTCTTATGATTTATAATTTTTTTTGGGGTAGATTCGAATACGACGATTCGCTTCACTTCCAACCGAAATACCTGTTAATTGATAATGACTAATAAGTTCATGTTGAAGCTTGCGTATCGAATTAACACGAGGAAGTAATTCAATTGTTAACTTTTTAGGAATTATCAATTCTTCAATTACTAAACGTGTTTCTTCTAAGGGCGTCAATAGCTCTTTTGAAATGATATGTGAAATTTTTTTATTCGAAGATTTTATTTCAGTAGATTGTTTTAATGGAAATATACTATTAACTAATATTCGTAAGGCTTTTGCAATTTGTAATAGACTATTACTCTGTATCGTGTGAATACTAATCTTTTTAGAATGCGATATTTGACGCAACTTTTTATTATTTTTTATTAAATTTGACAAAGCTAATATTGCATCTGCAGATTGAATTTCTTTTGTTATTACGATCGGCAAACGTAATGTTTTAATTAAAGACTTTATATCTTGATTATTAACCCCATAAATGTAGACAAAAATAAAATCATTTCCAAGTTTCTTTTTTAAGCGGAAATCCGAATTAGGTGTATTTTTAGATTTCCAGCCATCATTTTTGTTAATTTTATTTAATAAATAGTTATTCTTCTGACGTTTTTCAACGTTAGTTCTTCGATAAGAAATGTCGGGAGATATTTTTGATTCTTTTTGATTTGTTATGATTTCGCATTGAACAATATTGTTTTCTTCACTAATAAGTTTTCGCTGTTGCAATGGAACTGTTTGTCCTTGTAACAATAAATCTACAGATTGTTCAATATTTTCATGAATAACCCAAGTTTTTGCGTCATGAATTTCAACCGCGACCTCAAATGTTGGTGGGGCTTTTCTTTCTAAAATACTTTTCGATGAACTTCGACGTTTAGCTTCTTCATCTCCCAAGGTTACATATTGAATCCCCCCAATTAAATCTGTAATTGTTGGGTTCTTTATTAGATTTTCTAAAGCGTTTCCGTGAGCAGTTCCAACAAGCTGAACACCACGTTCAGCTATAGTTCGAGCTGCTGCTGCTTCTAGCTCCGTACCAATTTCATCAATAATAATTATCTCAGGCATATGATTTTCAACAGCTTCAATCATAACTTGATGTTGGTTTTGGGGACTAGAAACCTGCATGCGGCGTGCTTTCCCAATTGACGGATGAGGTAAATCTCCATCGCCTGCAATTTCATTAGAAGTATCAATGATAATAACACGTTTTTTCATTCCATCAGAAAGTACACGAGCTATTTCTCGAATTGCTGTTGTTTTACCAACTCCTGGCCGGCCTAGAAGTAAAATAGATTTTTTATTTTCTAATAAATCTCTAATAATACTGACTGTACCAAATAAAGCGCGTCCAATTCGACACGTTAAGCCAATAACACTTCCTTGACGATTCCGTAATGAACTTATTCTATGTAATGTTTTTTCGATACCTGCACGATTATCACCACTGAACTTTCCTAATCTTTTTAAGATAAAGTCTAAGTCTTGCCAAACAATTGTTCTATAAGATAGGTAGCTAGCTCCATCTGAAAAACGAGCTTCAGGCCTTCTTCCAATATCTAAAACAATTTCAATAAGTTGGTCTTGTTTATTATGTTTTTTTAAAGGGGCACTAATATACTGTGGTAGTATATCTAACAATTGATTTAAGTCGTCCGCAAGAAGCATAAATAATTTTTGGTTAACCAATAAGAATTATACCGTGAAAGTAATAAGTTTTATCTAGCATTTCTAATAAATGATATAAAAGAAAAGAAAAAAAATTAATTCTTAGTAATCATATAAAACCCTTAAAAGTTATAAATTAATGATACAATAATGTTTAGTTCACTTATTTTAAATATTTATTAGTTGATACTAATAGTTTTTGAATTTTCAACGAACTACGATCATAATATTCTCGCCATTAACAAGCAGTAAAAGTATTTATTGAAATAAGAATTTATTAAAATGTCTCATTTTACAAAGATTAAAACAAAATTATACAATCTTGAAACTCTGAAAAAGAGTCTTTCAGATCTAAATATAGATTGGACTGTTAATAATAAAGAAATTCGTGGTTATCAGAACACAAAACATGATGCTGAACTTATCATTTTACAAGATAATAAGTATGACATCGGGTTTAAGTGGAATGGAAGTGAATATGAATTAGTAACAGACTTAATGTTTTGGTCGCAGGACTATTCCGTAGACAAGTTTCTAAATCGAGTAAATCAGCGTTACGCCTATAACTCAATAATTGGGGTTAGTGAGAAGGAAGGTTTCCAATTTACACAAACAGAAACTTCAGAAGATGGTTCGATTCGTTTAGTTTTACGTCGATTCCGCTAAGATTTTAATTATTCGAATTATTAACAAGTATCTAAATAGATTTTTTATTATTAAATGAGAAGTATCTATTTAGATACTTACTTTTTGCAGGCCGTCGTTGATAATTCAATCAAGATTAGTAATCTATTATGGACAAAATAATCTAATAAAACTATACTAATAAAGTATTAATCATGCTTAAAATTGGTTATGAAAAAAGAAATTGAATTATACGAAATCATTTATTTGTTAAACCCTAGTTTTACTCAACAAGAGATTTCAGAAAAAATTGATTATTATCAGGCTTTTCTTGCTAATAAAGGAAGTCAAGTTATGGTTCAAAATAGAGGGAAAAGGACCTTAAGTTACCCAATTAAAGGTTTCGATACAGCAAATTATATTCAAATGGTGTATCTAGGAAATGGGCAACTTGTTAGTGCATTAAATAAGGAAATTATGCGTGATGAGTCTATTCTACGCAATATTACAACAAAATTACCAGAAGATGTTAGCGTTGTATAAAAACCTCTTTTTTGTATGAGTGTTTCACATCTATTTAGAAGCTTTTTTTTCTAAATACACAAGATTTAATATCACCAGTATTGACAAAAAAATTAAATTTGTGGTAACTTCAAAGTTGTGTAGCTTTTATATTTTCGCGGGATAGAGCAGTTTGGTAGCTCGTCGGGCTCATAACCCGAAGGTCAATGGTTCAAATCCGTTTCCCGCTAAATTTAATAACTTGACAATTATACTAAAAGAAAATAATATATAGTCGAAACCAAGTTTGGTCAATTTTGGGGTGTAGCCAAGTGGTAAGGCAACGGACTTTGACTCCGCTATTCGTAGGTTCGAGCCCTACCACCCCAGTAATTTTTTTTTGTTACTTATGTGTAAGTTTATAATAAACGCACTATCTGGTTAATTTAAAAATTTTTGCAATAGGTAAGTTAATTAACCAAGTTATTACCTAATTACTTAACTAAACTTACCTTCTTGGGTTGCGACCCGCTGATATGCGTTAGTCTGAGAAATAGTCCTAATTTTTTTTAAGTATTCATATTATTTAACAGAACTATTCTAAATCGTGCTTGCTGACCATTATTTCTTGGAAGCCTAAACACCTCTGAACCATATTTACATACTTTTGAAAAAGTAATCCCTTTATTGGTTATTTTTAAGTAACGTTAAAGGGCCTAAATAATAAAGTTTTAATTTGACTTTATTATTTCTGTTATGATATGATACTAATGTATGTTGTACAAGTTTAGGGCTTGTAGCTCAGTGGACTAGAGCACGTGGCTACGAACCACGGTGTCAGGGGTTCGAATCCCTTCTTGCCCGTTTTTAGAGTCTTGTAATATTGTTTTTAACTTAACTTGTTTGTTCTCTTGACAAAGAGTATCATATTAAGGTAACTTAATGTGTAAGTTAAATTTGGAGAGGTGGCAGAGTTGGTCGATTGCGTCTGATTTGAAATCAGATGAAGTGCAAGCTTCCGTGGGTTCGAATCCCACCTTCTCCGATTATTTTAATTTTTATATTATTTGTGTATACTGATCTTTCAGCAATTTAGTTTAGCTAGCATAAGCTACCTTTTAATAATAGTTTTTGCCAAACGAAAAACACAACATAGAGGTGAAACATAAAGCATAAAATTTTTAAAAGTTCATAACGAGGTTTTAAACTCGTTATGAACTTTTAAAATCAATTAAATCAATTAAATGTTATTAATCTAATGGACGCATTGAAAGAACTGGCTCGTTCTCACGGTTAATACCTTTTTCAAAACCTGCAGCGGCTGCACGAGCACGGCCTGCATGCCAAAGGTGACCTACCCATAGGAAGAATCCTAGGAAGAAGTGAGAAGTAGTTAACCATGATCTTGGTGATACATAGTTTACTGAGTTAATCTCTGTTGCAACACCACCTACTGAGTTTAAAGCACCTAGAGGGGCATGTGTCATATATTCCGCAGCTCGACGTTCTTGCCAAGGCTGAATATCGTTTCGGATCTTGTTTAAATCTAATCCATTTGGACCTCTTAACGGCTCAACCCATGGAGCACGCATATCCCAGAAACGCATTGTTTCACCACCAAAGATAATCTCACCACTTGGAGATCTCATAAGGTACTTACCTAATCCTGTTGGACCCTGAGCTGATGCTACGTTAGCACCTAATCGTTGGTCACGAACTAGGAATGTAAATGCTTGAGATTGTGAAGCTTCTGGACCAGTTGGACCGAAGAATTCACTTGGGTATGCAGTGTTGTTGTACCATACGAAAACAGCAGCTGTAAGACCCATTACAGAAAGGGCACCAAGACTGTAAGATAGGTATGCTTCACCTGACCATACAAAAGTACGTCTTACCCAAGCAAATGGCTTAGTTAAGATGTGCCAAATTCCACCTACGATACATAGGAAACCTAACCAAATGTGACCGCCTACGATATCTTCAAGATTATTTACACTAAGAATCCAACCGTCACCACCAAATGGCGACTTAAGAACATAACCAAAGATAATAAGTGGGTTTAATGTAGGTGCTGAAACAACACGAACATCTCCACCACCTGGAGCCCATGTATCGTAAAGACCACC
>TARA_B110000444_G_scaffold224553_1_pt1 | contig 13852 bp, 13 predicted proteins | sample TARA_B110000444 | Tara Oceans TARA_B110000444 (sample SAMEA4398370) | marine metagenome | biome: Polar Biome; feature: [SRF] surface water layer (ENVO:00010504); material: water (ENVO:00002006), including particulate matter (ENVO:01000060) such as... | depth 5 m | reverse complement strand
GCTATCTGGATTTGAGCCAGCCATCTGTACCCCCAAAAAGTAAAAGTGATTTAAATATTTTTTTGTTAGTCGTGGAGCATAATTGGGCTAAGGGATTCATGCAACAGATATGCTCGGCATGGCGCCTATTTAGTCGCAACAATAAGTGATTTGGTCGACTTTTGTTCTAAAAGACCATATCTATCCGGCGTCTGAAGAATTAATAGACACTTTAATCCGATTTTTACAGCAAGCACCACTAGGTGATTTTTTAAGGTTGGGTAAAAAGCTTTGACGTCATGCTTGGAGTGATTAAGATAAGGCAGCACCAAGTGCCGGACACACCCCAAATAGGAACAACTGTGCGATGGAGTTTTATTTAGCAATACTGTTGTTCACCGCGACGGCCAGTATTACCCCCGGTCCAAATAATATTATGATAATGGCATCTGGGGTCAACTTTGGTATTAAGCAAAGTATCCCCCATGTTTTGGGTATTTGCTTAGGCTTCCCAGTCATGGTTATTTCTCTGGGGATTGGCCTAGGTGCCCTATTTGACAACGCTCCAATGCTCCATGAGATTATCAAGATCTTCGGCCTGACCTATTTGCTATACCTAGCCTGGCTGGTGGCCTCCTCAAGCTCTTTCGAAGAGACTTCTTCGCCCGCTAGACCGCTTCGGTTTGATCAGGCTGTTCTGTTTCAATGGGTAAATCCCAAAGCCTGGGTTATGGCCACGGGGGCCATCTCGACTTACACCACAACTGCAGGTAACACATTCACCCAAGTACTGTTTATTGCCTTCGCTTTTTTCATTACCGCCGCGCCCTCGGTGATGATTTGGTTGATATTTGGTGCGGGGTTAAAACGCTATCTAGACAATGCGTTACATAACCGCATCTTCAATATTGTGATGGCTTTGTTACTGGTGGTCTCTATGTCACCCGTGATCAATGGCCTGATCCAACAGTATTTAAACTGATCTTTGACTTACAGAGTTCAAACATCTATTTTGTTAGTAATGCACTCATATGTCCGCATGTGTAAATGGAACTTAACCTGCTGAACGGAGCTTTGACTATGTCATCTAACCCTATTAATGCCTGCTTGGATATTTTAACGTCACCTCGAGACACCTTTGATACTTTAAAAGACAAGAAAGCTTGGTCATGGTTCCCTTTCGGACTCGTGATTACCTCAACTGTCGCTCTGTTTCTCTATTACTTTTCGGTGGTGGATTTTGAATGGATGCTCGATCAAATGCTCGAACAAATGGCTGTACAAAGTGAGATGTCGGCAGGACAACTCCAAGCTACGCAGGAAGCCATGAGCAAAACATCTGTGACATGGGGTACCTTACTGGGGGGTGCAATTGGCATTATCGTTATCAATGCCTTCATGGCCGTCTATCTTAATTTAATCACAAAAGTCTACAGTCCCAATGAAATGACCTTCACTGCCTGGTATGGCTTCAGTTGGTGGACCAGTATGCCCTTTGTAATTTCCTCTTTACTTGCTGCTCTGGTCATTATGTTTTCCAGTGCAGGGATGGTCTCACTGGAGGATTTATCACCCACAAGTCTAGGCTTTTTGGCAGACCGCTCCAGTCCTTGGTTTAGTTTTTTTGGTGGTATTAATTTATTCAGCTTTTGGAGCATCGCCTTAGGGGCACTCGGACTTTCATCTTGGTTAGGTCTGGCCTCCAAAAAAGCATTTATTATTGCTGTAGCGCCGTCACTGGTAATCTACGGTTGCTGGGCACTTTATATTGTCTTTTCAGGATGAATGGAGGGCCGCTTTGATTGAGTTGAATCTAAATCCTAACTCACAACGTCCTAACTACAAAAATAGGTCTTAACTCTAGCTAGGGGAAGTAACCGTTCTATGAAAAAGAATCTGATTATTGTCGGAGCAATTGTTGCTCTGGTGGCTATCGCTTATTTTAAGCAAACTGGGGGTTCTGCCGAGCTATCAGTGAATGTCGAGCAGGCTACAATTGAAGAAATTAAGAGTTCAATTCTAGCCTCAGGCACACTCATTTATAAAGAGCAGATTGAACTGCGCTCAGAGGTAATTGGGCAAGTCAGTGAAATGCTGGTAGAGGAAGGCGATACAGTCAGTAAAGATCAGGTTTTAATGCGCCTGGATCCTAGGACATTTAATGCCGATGTTGAGCAACAAGAAGCCTATGTCCGCCTTCAAACCATTGCGATCGAGCGGCAAAAACAAGAACTTAAAAACATTTCCTCGAAATGGAAAAGAAACCTCAATCTCTATGAAAGAAAGATGATTGGTCAGGATGCTTTCGAATTGATCGATAACCAGTATGCATTGGCAAAAATCGATTTGCGCTCACGCCAAGAGGCATTGGCCCAAGCGCAGGCAACATTAGATAAAGCGCTGGAGCGCCTTGAAAAAACCGTATTCAGATCGCCCATTGATGGTATTGCCACCTCGGTGGATATAAAGCTTGGAGAAACGGCGATTAGTGGTACCACTAATATTGCTGGGTCTAACCTTATTACGGTTGCCGACCCCTCATCTATCCTGGTTGAAGTTTTAGTTGATGAGGCAGATATAGCTAATATCGAGATTGATCAGCATGCTGATGTTTTTGCGGTGGCCTACCCCGACCAGGCGCTAAAAGGCACAGTACAAAGTATAGCGACCTCAGCAAAACGTTCCAGTTATCGGCAAGGCCTAAGCTTTACCGTGAAGATTCTCCTGGATGCCACAGCCGATATTGATATTCGCCCCGGCATGAGTTGCAGAGCGGAGATCTTCACCAAAATAAAAGGTGACACCATTGCTGTGCCCATTGAAGCGATTGTATTCGAAGATAGCGATGATGAATCCTCCGATGTAAATACAGAACAAGACTCTGATGCTATCAGCATTGGTATATCAGGTGACCAAAGCTCGAGTAGTCATGTTTTCTTACTGATTGATGGTAAAGCCGTGAAACGCGATGTGGAGTTAGGTATATCCAATGACCGTTTGCAGGAAATTACCTCCGGATTGGCGGTGGATGAAACAGTGGTTATCGGACCTGCGAGAGCTCTGAGTAAACTTAAAGAAGGTGACTCTGTTAAAGAGATCGAGAAAAAGGCTGAGTAATGTCTAAGCAAACTATTATTGAGCTGAGAGGAATTGCCAAACACTACATGATGGGTAGCGAGGGTTTTTACGCCTTAGATGGCATTAACTTGGATATTTATCTTAATGACTACATGGCCGTTGTTGGTTCATCAGGATCAGGAAAGTCCACCTTAATGAATCTGTTGGGTTGTCTTGACTACCCAACAGCCGGTGCCTACAAACTCAAGGGTACTGATGTAGCAACCTTAGATGAAAATGCGCTTGCAGGCATTCGTAATCGAGAAATTGGCTTTATTTTTCAAAATTTCAATTTACTGCCCAGAGCCACGGCTTTACAAAATGTAATGCAGCCACTGATTTATCGGGGGCTAGCACTGGCCGAACGCAGGCAGCGGGCGTCAGATGCATTGGCCATGGTAGGCTTGCAAGATCGAATGACACATGTCCCCAACCAACTGTCTGGGGGCCAACGCCAGCGCGTTGCCATCGCCCGAGCGCTGGTCACTGAGCCGGCTATCTTGTTAGCGGATGAACCTACCGGTAATCTCGATTCGTCTACGACGATTGAAATCATGGGGCTATTTGATCAGCTCCACAGTGATGGACAAACGTTAATTGTGGTCACCCATGAGCAGGAAATTGCCGAGCGTTGTCATAGAGTCATCACCTTAAAAGATGGACACTTAATGTCTGATCATGCCAACCAAATAGCGGTTAAACCATCCCTTTTTGGAGAAGTTACCCATGGCTAATCTACAATTTAAGGTGATTGAAGGGACACGTTCAGCTGCGCTGTCCATTTTTGCCCATGGTTTTCGCAGTTTTCTGACCACGCTAGGCATCATAATCGGCGTCGCTTCAGTCATTGCTGTCGTTTCTGTGGTTCAGGGTTTTAGCGCCAATATTACCCAGCAATTTGATGGTGTGGGTACCAATGTACTCACAATAGAGTCATACACGCCAAGAAAGGAACGTCTTCAGGGTGTGCGCGCAAAATTGACCTATGATGATTACCTTGAAATTAAACATGGCGTCCCAGGCGTCAGTAATGTAACTCCCACGATCAGGATGTGGGGTCCCAATGCAGTGATTACTTACCGCGGGCAATCATCTAGCTCGATGATAGTGGGTACGGCATCGACCTATCAAAAATTGAATACTGTGTACCCTGAACGTGGTCGATTCTTCAATCTAAGTGATGATAAAAGCAGACGGCGTGTGGCTGTTCTCGGCCCCTCGATAATGTCCAAACTCGACATTAAAGGTGATCCTATAGGACAACATGTCGCGGTGTCTGGTGAGTGGTTTAAAGTGATTGGCATTGCCGAGAAACGTGGCAAATTGTTTGGTTTTGATCAAGATGACTTTATTTTACTGCCTTTTAGTACCACACGCGCACTCTTAGGGGGCGCAGAAGAACCTAACATCACCATTAGCCTTGGGGTTGATGAGCCGTTGCAGCTGGCGAAAGTGAAGCAGCATATTAAAAATTTGTTACGCCGTAATCACAAACTCAGTAAAGATGTTGCCGATGACTTTGAGATCACCACGGCGGATCAAATGCTCGACACTTTTGATGCTATCGTAGGTAGTACCACTTTAGTCTTGGGCGGCATTGTTGGGATCTCATTATTGGTGGGAGGCATTGGTATTATGAATATCATGCTAGTGTCAGTGACCGAACGCACTAGGGAGATCGGTATTCAAAAAGCATTGGGCGCAACACGGTTCGATATTTTGCTGCAGTTTTTAATAGAAGCAGTTTTCTTGTGCCTACTCGGTGGTCTAATCGGTTTGATATTAGGTTTCGGGGCGGGATCTTTAATCAGTAATTTAACTGGCCTACCATCGGCAACAGTTCCCGCATGGGCTATTATTTTATCCTTCGGATTTAGTGCTGGAATTGGTCTAATTTTCGGTATCATACCAGCGGCAAAAGCAGCCAACCTTGATCCTATTGATGCTCTTCGCTACGAATAAACTGGAAGAGACTCATGGGCGGTCGGCAAGATAGAGGACCTGTTGTCCTTGATCAATATGAAAACGAAAATGCTGTAAGACGTTCATCCCTAAAAGACCGTCCACACCTTCTGGCATCTTAAAGTCTAACACCGCAATTTGAGCGTTATTGAGCGTAAATCGACCTAGTGCGAGACGATCAACGCGATAGATATTTCCCTTGGTAATACCATTAGCAGTATTGAACATCCGCTGACCCATAAGATCAAAATTATTAGTGTTGGGAAGCGCTTGGAAGGCCTGTCGCGACAGTGTTGTCATGGATGCACCGGTATCAATGAGTAGTGTCACCACATTATCTTCAATCTCAAGATCAGCCCAATATTGATTACCTCGACTGACTAGAGCTATTTGATCACTATAGTCATTCTGTAATGCAATTTTATTGCTATTACTCGAGGCGAATTGTTGTTGATGTTCCAACATAATCTTTTCAGCAGCAATCCTCACCGAGGGTTCGTTAGTCAGTTCAACAAGAATGTCTCTAGCTGTAATCAGATTGCCAGTCTGCAAGTATATCTGTGCTTGACCAAGTCGATGGATAGGCCTTAGCAAATTCAAGCTGCGCATCTGCTCATAAATGTTAGTTAAGCCAAATAGGTCACCAGCAGCGACTAGATTAGCGTGTATTTGTCTAATAAAGTCGTCAATAGCAGCTTCTACCTTTAGGGTGTCACGGTTAGTGTAGGCGTAGCTTTTTACCAAATGGTGAACCGCTGCCGCCTCAGCTAAAAAGCCAATGGAGCGATTGAATTCGGCGAGAGATAGCAACACATCAACATCGTCATAAAATACTGACAAATAGTGCTCGGTTAACTCAGTAAAATGGTCTTCGGATGATGAGCTAATCAACATCCAAAGATGAGCCATAAGAATCGGTTTTAGGCCTAATTTTCGAGCGTCCCCAGTATTTAAACTAATCTGATAGGTATTAACCGCTGCTGGATAATTATGATCAGAAAGCTGCTGTTTGAATTGGGCGAGGGCATTTTTGCTAATCTTAGTGGCATCATCCATGTCCAACCGATTGGATTGATTGACTTTTTTTAATGGCAATAAAGGCGAGGTCAATTTTTCCTGAAGCTGTAATTCAGAGGCGTCGTTCTTACCCAATCCCATGACTTCAGCACTGCTAACCAAAGCTGCCTGCCAATGAGTCCAAAGCAAGCCGGCAGAGAATGCCAAACTCGCAACAACGATCAGCGTAAAGGAGGAGTGTTTTTTAACGGTCAAGACAGGACTTCCCCAAAATAGTGTCATTAATTCTGTGGCCAAGCTTATACTAAGTCGACTGGGAAATTAAATAACAGAAGCATAGCAAGTTAGTTATGCGCATATTAAAATACGCGGATTCAGGTTGATGTAACGTTAGGGAGTAACTGATTGACACTTTTTGAAGCGATTATTCTTGGAATTGTCCAAGGACTGACAGAGTTTTTACCTGTGAGTAGCAGTGGTCATCTTGAACTTGGCAAAGCCATACTTGGCGACACTAGTATTCCTCAAGAAAGCATGATGTTTACCGTTGTAGTCCACTTTGCCACGGCTTTAGCAACCCTAGTGGTTTACCGATCTGAGGTGGCGCGAGTTGCCGGTGGTCTGATGCAGCGCAAGAATAATGAAGAATTTAAGTTCTCGCTGAAAATCTTACTCAGCATGATTCCCGCCGCAGCTGTCGGCGTTATATTTTCCGATGAATTAGAAGTTTTATTCGACAAGCAGATAGTCTTGGTAGGCGTTATGCTATGGGTGACAGGTATACTTTTAATGGTTGCCGATCGTGCAAAAAACACCCGTAAAGATGTCACCTTTAGCCACTCGATAATCATTGGTATCGCCCAAGCTATTGCTATTTTACCGGGAATCTCACGCTCCGGCGCGACTATCTCCACCTCTGTCTTGCTTGGCGTTGACCGTGGCAAAGCCGCAAGTTTCTCATTTTTAATGGTAGTGCCACTAATTTTGGGGAAGATAGCCAAGGACTTGATGGATGGAGGACTGCACATTAATGACGATCAATTGGGTATTTTAATTGCCGGGTTCATTGCCGCCTTTATAACCGGAATGTTTGCCTGTCAGTGGATGATCAAACTGGTTCGCAACGCTCAATTAAAGTATTTCTCTTACTACTGTTTTTTGGTGGGCACCGCCGCTATTGTCCATCAAGTCGCTCTGTAACTAAATGATGGACTAGCTCCTACTTTTTACACCAGCGCTACTGCAATCCCAATAATTTGTGAGTTTGTAAACTGAGATTCCAGCGCGGGTGTTGTAAACAGTAATTGATGGTTTCATCAACATTATTGTTTTCAGCATCGTCGAACATGGGCTGTAAAAAGAAGTAATCAAATTTCAAGTGAGTAAAGTCGCTTGGCTGGTGTCCGTTCTGCGGATAAACCAATTTAATTTCATCACCTTTATCAATAACAACCGTAGAACCAGATTTGGGGCTTACACAAATCCAGTCTATACCTTCGGGAATAGGCAATGTCCCATTGGTTTCAATCGCCACTTCAATTCCCTCAGCGTGAAAAGCCTCGATAAGAACGTCATCCAGCTGCAGAAGAGGCTCACCCCCAGTACAGACCACATAGGGATGTATCGCATCGACAATAGTGGTTGGCCAATATTCCTTTACTCTTTTTGCCAGATCAGCGGCTTGATCAAAATCGCCGCCGCCTTCGCCGTCAGTACCAACAAAATCTGTATCGCAAAAACTACATATTGCATCAGCACGATGCTTTTCTTTTCCACTCCACAGATTACAACCCGTGAAGCGACAAAATATAGCTGGCCTTCCAGCGTGCGCGCCCTCGCCTTGTAAAGAGTAAAAAATCTCTTTTACCGCATATCCCATAATTAGAGGCCCATTGACAACGAACTGTTAGATGCTTTTTAGTGGTCCATCAGAACTGGCCGTTAATTATGAGGTTTAAAACCATCATTATTACGGGACCGATCTGATTGGGGCATATAGTAACGCAGTCGAAGTAAAAAAGGGATTCTGCTGATGGTTCTTTGAGTGGTGTAAACAACCCTTAAAGTGGTTCGTTTCAGCCGGTCGTGAACTAAGCTAACACTTACAAGTAATTCCACTTGGCCCGGGAAAATCGCATATTATGCGATACTGTATAAAATAGTAACACGTCTTTATGGGTGTGATACAACCGCTGTACATGTTGATTAACTAAAATCTTGGTATTCTTCGCTGATCAAGGTCATGTGTATGCTTTTTTTTAACCGAGACTATCCTCTCGAAAAAAGTCAGGGTTCATTAAAATACCTTTAATAGAACTTGAGCACTATTCTGATAACAATTAAAAAATGGTGGTTTTTACTTTAGACTAATTTTTCATTACTGATGACTTAACACTGCCTTCACTCACCATTCTAAATGGATAGAGTTGCAAGGGCGGTTAACAAGTATGATCAGTGTTGCCAAGCCTATTGTAAGATTATCTCACAAAACCACTTTTCCAAATATTCGCACCATTATTCCAGGTGGAGGAAACCTACTCCCAAAATATTATTTAGCCCTAAATCAAAAAAATGAATATCCACATAACCTCTGGATAATCTTAGCCTTTTAGGATTATAAAAAAATGTCCCTATTTGTGACGCAGCTCACAAAAAAACAGTGGAATTAAATTGGTCAAACCCAATTTTTGGTCTAAAATTTATCTAGAAGGAAAACGCAAGGAGCGCGAAAAATGTTAAATGAATTAATGGACGACAGAAGAATTAATCAAAGTCAATTAGGGCGAGAAACCGGCATTCCCCAAGCAACCATCAGCCGCTATCTAAACGGAACAACCAAGTCACTAAAATTTGACACCCTGAAAGTGCTCGCTGAATACTTTAGTGTTCCTATGGAACAAATCGTTCGGAACGACTAATTAGTCTAGGTCAATGGCCCTTTGGCTGGAAACTGCCCAGGTTATAAATACTTAACGTTTATTATCGTTGAAGACTCACAGGTTTAGCTGGGGAGCCTTGTAAAAATGGACCATCGACACAAATTCGCTGGCCATCTGGCGCTGCGCAGGCCCCGCAAATACCAACGCCACACTTGGTTAAATAATCAATAGCACTAAATATTTGGTCATCGCGACAGAAATCACGTTGCACCGCAGCAGCAGCATGGACCATGGGCGCAGGGCCGCAGTTATAAAATACCAAATTATTTAGCTCTGTCTGATCCATTTCTTCCAACCGAGTACGCAATAGCTCGGTGACAAACCCCTTGAATCCATGACTACCGTCATCAGTAGCGACATGTACATCAGCGATGCGCTGACATTCTTCAAGGTAGTAGAGACGTTCAGCTGTGCGTGCACCAGTGAATACCTCAGCGTTTCCAAAATCTCGAGCAAGTTGATAAACCGCGGCCAACCCCGTGCCACCGGCAACGGCCATGATTTTAGCCCCTTCATGAGGTGACACCGGAATCCCATGCGGACCCCGCACATAGACTTCAGATCCGACCGCTAAGTCCATTAACTCATGAGTAAAGATACCCACATCAATGACAGCTAATTGGAAAGGGTCATCTGAAAGTGCAGAAAAAGGTTTTTCTCCTACGCCTGGTACCCACAGGAACACAAACTCACCAGCCTGCACATTAATTTTTCTATCAAAGGTCAGAACGCAAATGTCTTCACACACCCGTTTGTTCTCGACCAGCACAACCGGCTGGAAGTCCATGTCAATATCGTAGCGAATATGCGCCTCAGCTTTATTACTGTCGAAGCAAATGTCAGATTCAAGTTGACTAAAGTAACTTCCAATATCGTCGGTAGTCATACCGGTAAGGGCAGATCCAACTCCAACAATAGTAGACCCTGCGTCTAAAAATTCCCGAACATCCGCGGCACTGCTCACTCCACCGCACCCAACAATTGGGACATCTGTCACAGCGGAAATTTCGCGGACACATTTAAGTGCAATAGGCAAAACTCCTTTGCCAGACATTCCGCCAGCCCCATTAGAGAGTACCGGCTGTCCATGGGCAGAGGTATAACCTGGGCCAACAGTATTAATTGCGCAGATACCGTCTGCTCCACCGGCGACCGCCGCAAGGGCAATTTCTCCGATGTTAGGTGTGTTAGGCGTTAATTTCGGGATGACCGGAATATCGACAACAGCCTTAACCGCTGCGGTCACCTCTCGAACCATTTCTGGATCTTGACCCATAGCCATCCCATAGCCTTTGGCATGTGGACAGGAAAGGTTGAGCTCAATACCACTGGCAACGGGTGCCATGATTTTAGCCACCTCAACAAACTCTTCAACACTGCCTCCAAAGATGGATACCAATAAGAATCTATCCTCAGGAATACGTAGAGCTTGCATTGCCTCCGCCGAAGCTTCAGCACCTGGATTGGTTAAACCCACAGCATTGACGAAGCACCCGGGTGCATATTGACTGTAAACCGGCTCACGATTCCCCGCTCGAGGAGTGGGCCCAACACTCTTAGTGGTGATCACACCAATTTGTGGCATCTGATCAAACATTGCCTGAATAATGGAGGTTGCCGTCGTAACAATTCCAGAAGGAATCGTGAAGGGTCCCGATAGAGTCTTGCCAAGAAATCGTGTTTTCAAGATGATTTGCTCGAAACTGGTGTATGGGTGTGTACGCAGGAAAAGATTATACCGACTTTACCGCGACAATGTGTTTCGAATTTTTAAAGCGCAAACTATTTTTTCAGTTCCAAAAATAATGAGGCGCGCCGGCTGCGAGTTCAATTTTAATATCATCATATTTCAAAACGGCCACTTCAATTAAAGCTCTAGCTATAAAATATAATCGCTTATTGAGTCTAAATACTTTAAATAACATCATGTAACCCTTGCCGATAATAGGGTTAAATTTAGTATTTTAGTAAGGTGGGTCACAGTTATTAAGATTCGATCTTGATTGCCTCAAAAATGATTTACAATGGATATTGGTAGTCCAAGGTTAATAATACTTGTGACTAATATTTGTATTCAAAACTACTTTTTAGAGAATCATTATTATGAAACTTAATACCACTCTAGATTCATTGGCCAAACCCTTTTCTGCGCTGGCGCCCTGGTTACTTAGACTGAGTCTAGGTATTGCCTTTTTCATTCACGGATACGGTAAATTCCCACTACCTCCAGAGAAAATGGTTGGCTGGTTTGGTAGTATCGGGATCCCAGCGCCAGAATTAGTCAGTAGCATGGTTGCCATAGGCGAAGTCTCTGCCGGTATAGGCATTATAGTCGGTGGGTTATTAGGCTCGTCTCTTGGACATCTGATTACCCGCTTATCAGGTGGAGCGGTTGTGGTGATTATGGTCGGGGCATTTTCAATCGCCCATGCTGACTGGTTCATCACCGCTAAACTGTTTACCAGTGAACAAATATTTTTAGTTGCCATCGGCTTATATTTCGCTATTAAGGGCAATGATTAGCTGGCGCCGTAAATGAGGGTACACTTTTTAAATGTGGACCTGGAACTAAGCTTTATCTTGCTTTGCTCTAGGGCCACGTTTATCCTTCCTAACTCTGATCGCGTCGGTCTAAATGCTCAATAATCACCGCTGGTATGACAAAGAGTGCCTTGGGAACAAACAATAATGCGTGTACCTCCCTTTTTATACAGCCTTTACGAAAAATTTCTGCGCCGCCAATTGGCTAGCTCCAAAGCACCAAAGCATGTCGGCCTTATTGTCGATGGTAACCGTCGGTTTGCGTTAGCGGCCGGGCTAGCAACCCGCAAGGCAGGCCATATGGCAGGCTCAGACAAGCTAGAAGATTTCCTGAAGTGGTGCTTGGAACTCGACATTGAAATAGTCACCCTGTACGGGTTCTCCACTGAAAACTTCAAACGAAGTAATGAAGAAGTGGAAGAATTAATGAGTATTATTCTGAATAAGTTCAGAACACTGCAAACCGACCCTATGATTGAAAGCGAAAATGTCAAAATCAAAGTGATTGGCAGACGTGATGGTTTCTCAAAAGAAATGCAGGAGGAAATTATCAAAGTAGAGGGTATGACTGAGGCTCATGATAGTTTTCAACTGAATGTTGCCATCGGCTACGGCGGCCGCGCCGAGATCGTTGACGCGGTTAAGAAGATTGGTGAGCAGATTAAAGCGGGCGAGATAGACTTAGATTCGATTGACGAAGATATGCTGTCTAATCATCTCTACACAGAAGGCATGCCCGATCCAGATCTTATCATCCGCACATCTGGTGAAGAGCGCCTGTCTGGCTTTTTACTCTGGCAAAGCGCCTACTCGGAACTTTATTTCACCCAGGTTTTTTGGCCCGCCTTTCGAAAAATCGATTTTTGGCGTGCAATTCGCGTCTGGCAACAACGCAATAGACGTTTTGGCAAATAAATTGTCTACCGCCTAACGATTGATTATTGATTGCCATAGCCATAGAAGTCAGCAATAGCTAATCCAGCTGCCACACTGGTAAAGGGATCATGCTCAACAACCTTACCTGCAAACTGATTATCAAGAATGTCCTTAACCGCTGGAATTAATGACGAGCCACCAGTGCGAAGTACTAAATCTATATCATCTGAACAGAGGTTTGCTTTATTCAAAATAAGCGTTATCGCTTGTTCTAGCTCGAACAATAAATCAGAAATCATCAGTTCAAACTCCCAGCGCTCAAACTCTACCTCGATATCCAACTCAGGAATATCTAAAACGGCTGATTGTTTAACCGAGAGTTCCGCTTTAAACGTCTTGATGGCTTCAAACACCTGATAGCTGTAATTTTGTTTGATAAGATCATAGAGCCGCCTAAATTTTTGCGCCGCCAGGTCAGTTTCTGCCATTCGTTGCATCACTGGAGTGGTATATTTATTCTGATTAAGCATGTAACTGATCGGCCAATTAATCAACAGATCCTCAAAATCGCCAAAAGGAAACAGCGTATCAACGGGTACTCCATCCGTTACTCTCCTCCAGCGCTCTCCCTTACCCAACAAAGGAAACACGAGTTGCCTAAAAATCGTTTGGTCAATCCGATCACCGCCCAGAGCGATACCGTGTGTCGCCTCAACCGTGAAGTTAACATTGTCACGCCGCAGAATACTGAAATCCAACGTACCACCTCCAAAATCAACGGTAAGAACACGCTGATCACTGCTACCAGGATTGTTGTGTAAATAGCTAATGGCTGCCGCGGTTGGCTCAGGACAAAAATTTTGCTGATTGATGCCTGCGTATCCATAGGATTCGCTGAGACGCTTCATAGCAACACTATTGCGCATTTCTTCTCGGCCTTCAAAGTTCACCGGATGACCGATGCATGCATGGTCAGCGCGTTCATCAGGCCATTTACACAAACTGGATTGCAGTGCTTTTTGAACACCAACTAAAATTGGAGTAACCAGTGCAACTAATCGAAAGGGCCGATTAAAAATCAGTGTGCGGTCACTGGTAGCATTACCCAGTAATCGTTTGGTGCCTCTAAATAAACGCCCGGGTAGGCCAGCATCATTAATAGCTTGCCCGTAAACCTTGTTTGTGTCTCCCTCACTAGCCGGCCCATCATTGCCGCCTGCGCTGGTCCTTTCTTCACCTAACAGTTCGGCACTTAACTCAACTGTTCTACCTCGATTACCGGTGATGTAGTCATCAATAGCCTGTTGACCAATCTTGGTGACAAGGTCTTTATCCAGATAATTCGCCGACGGCATAATAGGGTTATCACGCCCTAACTCGACTAACACCACGTCTTTGCCGTCATAAATCGCAGCAGCACT
>TARA_B110000444_G_scaffold50242_1_pt1 | contig 13883 bp, 15 predicted proteins | sample TARA_B110000444 | Tara Oceans TARA_B110000444 (sample SAMEA4398370) | marine metagenome | biome: Polar Biome; feature: [SRF] surface water layer (ENVO:00010504); material: water (ENVO:00002006), including particulate matter (ENVO:01000060) such as... | depth 5 m | reverse complement strand
GTTTTGCATCCTTTATAAAATACTGAACAGTAGAAGCAGAAGGCATTATGAATTTTTTATCTATAATTTTGTATTCATTTGTAATCTCAACAAGTTTAAGAGTATCTAGCTCTGTTATGATGTTGTCTATGACCCATTTATTTGTATCTATTTTTACGGTTACACTTGGTTTAAAACCTAATTTAGCATAATCATTTGGCATCTTTAGTTTTAAGCTATCGATAATAACATCACCTTTGATAAATATTTTACCCTCACTATTTCTGCTGCTAAGAAAGCGCATATTTTTCAAATTATCAAAATTATCTTGCGGAGAAGTAAAAATACCTGTTTTTGGCAGCATTCCAAATCCGCGAGATTTAATTTTGAGTTTATTAGGTTGTTTAAAAAAGACTTTATATTTTTTCTTTGGCATACGAAAACCAGGAACTTTGAGTTGGATTTTCATAGTGACCTGGTAATTATCAGCCATCTCAAATTGATCCTGAGTTTTCTTAATAATTTGATCTACGCTTCTCGTATATGCTCTTGAGGAGAATAGAACAGCTAGTAATACTAGGTATATAATTAGTCTAATATGTCGCATCTATTAAAATAGTAAAATGATGTTACAATAAACACTGTTGACCATATACCACAAACAATAGCTTCTTGAATAAATAAGTGTTTGGGTAGTGGATCATGAAATGCTGTTAAAAAAAGATCAATATAACCGGTAAATAAGTAGGGGTTTAAAAGCTCAAAAAACTCAATTGGGATAAAAGCAACTGCTGTCCCTACAAAAACGATTGAAATGGTTACGATAATTGGTGTGACGCTATTTTTTGATAAAGTGCTAATCATAAAGCACAAGCAGGTCACAGTCAGCATTAAAATATTAGATAACCAAAAACTAAGAAAAAACCTCCAAACCGTGTCGTAAGCATCAAGCACCAATAATCCTTCATGAAAAACGACTAGGTCACCGTTACCAATGATCAACCTACTTACAAGTAGAGTGTACATCACAAAATAGAACATCATTAATGTTGTATAGCCGAGAACAATAATTAGTTTAGAAAACAGAACAAGGTTTCTGCTTACAGGTCTCGTAAGATACATTCTAAATGTACCTTTGGAGTATTCGCCAGATACAATCTCTGAGGCAACTATAGTGCTCAAAAAAGGCATATGGCTTATTAAGATTGCGATAATAATGTAAGCGGATAGATTCCCATTTACTAGGCTACCAACAAAAATGAATGAATCAGCAAGTTGGCCATATAATTTGCTTTCAAGAGATCCACCACCACTTTTTACCGCAAGTACAATAAAGGGAATGAGAACAGTAATTAAAGCGAAGCTTATGTAAGTCCTTTTTTTGTATGAGACCTTTATGAATTCATTAATAAGTAAATTTTTAATCATCAAAATACACTATCAAATTAGATTGTTTGGACAGAGAGTGAACTGTATTTGTTTCTGATATTTTTTCCCTAATTACTTTAACGGCATCTTGTACTCTGGTTTTTACTATCAAACTATTGTCATCAACTAATTTCAAGTCGAAATTTTTATCTGTACTAAGTAACTTGAAACTGCTAGAGGCATTGTCTACATTTAGTAAATAAGTAGTATCTGCATGATAGTCATCATCTAGTTTTACCGTAGCAATGTGTTTTCCTTTTTTAAGAACGGCCGCATGTGTACATAGTGTATCAACTTCGCTTAAAATATGGGTACTGACACAGATGGTTTTCCCATTTTTGTGAAGGTTGTTAATAATCTTACTCATTTCTCTAATCCCTGATGGATCTAATCCATTGTTGGGTTCATCAAGTATAAGCATTTCAGGGTCATGAAGCAGGCACTGTGCCAACCCTAATCTTTGTTTCATTCCATAGCTAAATGTTTTGACCTTATCGTATGATCTATCAGTTAGATTAACTACATCTAACGCTTCTTCAATTTTATCGTTATTAAGGTTTGTTAACCTCGAAAGAATTTTCAAATTTTCAATAGCAGAAAGATATTCATAAAAAGAAGGTGCTTCAATAAGAAAGCCAAGTTTATTTATGTAACCTTGTGTGCTAGAGGAATAATCTTCGCCGGATATGCTTATATTTCCATCCCATGTCTTAATCAGACCTGAAAGTATTCTCATTAGGGTTGATTTCCCACTACCATTAGGTCCAAGCAAACCAAAAATGGAGTTGGGCGGAACATCAATGGAAATACTATCGAGCGCAACTATATTCTCAAAACTTTTAGTTACATGTTGAAAACATAAAGCAGGGGTAATCATTTTAAGTCCATGATCTCAAAGACGCCAAACCCATTTAATGGTTCTTCGTCTTTTATTTTTAGCGTCATATCACTATCAAAACGAGTGTAAAATGGGTCGATTTTTGCGGCATTCATCGCTAAGCGCAGAGGCAAGGGCATTCCCATTCTTTTAAAAAGGGCAGAGTTATCAAGAACACTTTTTCCTTTTATGTTAACCTTGTAACCATTTTCTGTTATCATATCGAGCGCATTAAACAAGGGTTCGTTTTTTTTATTGTAAAGACCTTCTATTCGAGCGGATTTTTTTGAATACAAACCGGATTCACCGAAGCGATTGATATGAACACTATCACTATCAGCTACATACAAAATTGGAACATCATAACCGCCACGTTTATCTGTCATGTATAATACAGCTGCTACAACGGTTTTATCTTCAATTTCACCTCTAAACCATACCCAATTATCAAAAAGGTGTTGCAACGGTGTATTGCCCCAATTATGATCGTGATATCCACTGCCAGTTATTGAAGTCTTTTGGCCGTTTACAACTAAATCACCATCAATAGAACCATTTGGTACAGCAGCAAGCCATGCAAAGTAATCATCACCTGCTTTAATTATTCCATCTTGCGGCCTATATGGTTTTAGTTTTGATGAGAGTTTTAAATCAAAACCAATTCCATCAAAATCATCCGGATTTATTTTAATACTGTATGATTCTAAATTGCCTTTAAAATGGTTTTCACCAAAAACGACATCGCAACTATCAGGTGAAAATTTCACGTTTTTTTTCTTAAAATATTTCATTTTGAAAAAGTCATTTCCTTGAGGATCTCGATAGTTAAACCCGATGAAATATTGATCTGCAATAAAATGAACTTTCCAAAAATAAGCAACTAGTATTGACCCGTCTTCTAGTTTTCCGTCAAAGTACCACCACTCAAATTCATTTCGTTGTCCGGTCGTACGCATACCATCTTCCCAAACACTAACGATTGGACCAAGCTCATTTGGCTGGCTCGTAGAAAATTTTGCAGGATTATTTGGACCAAAATACAACCTTGAGCACGAAGTTGTAATTAGAATTATTAAAAGAAGTGATGCTAGGCTTGTATACTTTTTAGTTAAATAGTTCATGAAGCTAACCACTGGTAGTCAATTGGGTTTTTTTCTAAATTACAAAACAACCTCTTGTGACCCAAATGGTGGAGCCGTAGAATTTCAATAGAGGAAATTTTGATATCTATCCTGGTAAAATTTTCCAAACCCAAAAATTTATTTGTATCCTGACCTTTATTGATAACTTCATTAATTATTTTACCATTTGGTATTTTTTCACTAGGCGCAATTTCACCTAAGTAACACTCCCTACTGTTTTTATTCATACCCATCCACTTTGATTCTAATAGCTCGTCGTCTTCGCAATGACTAGCTTGGCCTATAATTCTCAATTGTGTCCTTTTATTTACGCTGTAAAATAGAATTGATACATCTGGATTGTTTTTTAACTGATCATATTTTGGGCTTCTCGTATCAGTATGAAAGCATAATAAATAATTTTCTTGGTCTGCATGCCTCAACACTACCGTTCTTGATTCTGGCTTATTGTTTGTAGATGTGGATAAAGTCATGAGATGATAATCATGGCTCGCATCTTTTACAGCAATCTGAAGTTCTTTCCATTCATCTGAAAAGATTTTTTTAGGATTATTTTCATGAAATGACACAATAAAAATTAATTATGATATGCCATTTATAATAAATACTATTTTAAGTTTTAATCTGGTTTTTAATAAAATATAAATAAAATAAATTTTTCTGTTTACAAATAATTCAAATTTATAAATGTCGATAAATAAATATTTTCTGTTCATTTTTATCTTAGTATCTAATCTCGGTAATGCTCAGACGAGTTCAAAACAAATCAAAGTTGTTAAACATAAATCCAGTTGGAAAGCCATTAGATCTGGAGTTGAAATACCAAAATCTCATTTTTTTAGAATTCTTAATGATCAAGAAAAAATGGAAGAATCATTAATGTATGAAAAAAATTTTATGAATAGACGTTTTAAATTGAGTTGTTATATGTGCGGAAATTCTAGCCTAGGTATTATGAGCCTAGCAGCAGACAATAAAAAAATGGTAGAATATTCTCTTTATGGGTATCTTGTCTCAAATATTCTTAAACGGGTAATTAAACAAAAAGAAGTCAAGCTCTCTTATCAAGAAGCATATGATTTGGCGGAAGAATATAATGATAGGCTTGTTGGCAAAGTTAAAATAGCCATTTAAATAATTTATAAAATTCGAGGTCTTATTGTTTCATTATTTTTAAATTTTAGTTACTATGGCATTTAGATATAAGATACTTATTCATTTATTTTGGATCATTGCTGTAAATGATATTTCCTATGCTGATATTATAATAAAAAAAAATACTACTTGGACTCGCAATAGAACGCTGAGTGAAAATGTCATTGTTCAACCAAATTCAGTCCTAACAATAAATGCTGGCGTTAGTATATATGTGCAAAATAAAGTTCCTAATAATGAAGATACAACTCGCATTCAAATTTTAGTTTTAGGTGCTCTTAATATTTTAGGAAGTGCTGATGATCTCGTTTACATTGGGCCGCGCGGCACTTTAAGTGAAAAAAAATATTGGGATGGAATAAAATTTGAATCCTCTCATTCCAAGAGCAATATTAACTTTTTGAAAATATCAAACGCTGAAAAAGGCTTAGATATTAAATCCCCAATTAAAGTTTCCAATACTAAAATTCAATTTTGCAATAATAATGGCATTTATATTGAAAGCAAAAATAACGACTTAATTGAAATTGAAAATGTCACTATTAGTCAATGCGAAAATGTCTCTCTCTTAATTGAAAAAGGTAATATAAATCTTGATTGGGTAGACATAAATAGAGGGGGAGGTGTTGGACTAGTAAATAATACCTATGGTATGGTAACAATTAACAATATGAAAGTTTATCAGAATTTAGATAATGGCATTGTTAACTATGGACATTTGACAGCATCAAATATATATATAAGTCAAAACAGACATGGACTTGTCCTTTCACCAGGTATAAGTATTATTACTTATGCTGACATTATTAATAATCGTTCAAATGGAATTTTGGTTGGTGGTGGTAGTAAGGTAAATATGGAGTATTGCACGATACAAACAAATGGCGGTTATGGTCTTGAGTTAACCGATTGGAGCGAGAATGGACATCTTAACTCTTGGACAAAAAGTTCGCGTCCTTTTATAGAGATATCTAATAGTAATTTTATTGATAATTATAAAACGACTGTTCTTGATAATTTTAGATATAATAATATATGGTCAAATTGGTCAGATATTGAATATAGCGGTAGTGGATGGGTAAATAATTTTGAACGAAAAATCAAAAGAGAAGTACCTTTTGGTAGAATTGGTTGGATAAGTTTTGATTATAATTCAAATGATGGTGGAAATGAATTTAGTTGGCAGCCTTGTACAGGTAAAAGCGTTTGGTCTCCAGTATTTGAAGTGCAAAACTCCAGGGAGCAGACTTTAACGTATTTAAACGCTCCCTTTCAATGCGGTTGGAATTCTCTAGCAGGGAAGAATTCGAATAGTTGGTTGAAGTATAGAAAGCACACTGGGCTATTAGATAGTACTGAGCAATATGTAGATTGGTCTATAAAAAAAATGAATCTTGTTTCTTCAAATGACTATTATTTGAAACATTACTTTAAATCTACCTATCTGCCATCAGATGATAGCGTGTTGGTTGTAAAACCTGCTGTAGAAAATTTTCAACTTCGTTTTTATCACGGTGGCGAAGAAATTTCTAGCTATTCAAATAATGATGATGTTTTTTTAAATAACAATTATTGGTCTTCTTCAAAAAATGAAAATCGATTAATTAACCAACATGGTAAATCAGATTTAGCAATTAAAAATCAAATTACAAATTTAATAGAAACTGGACTTTCGAACTTATCTAAAAATACTGAACTAAAAATAAATTCACCTACCAAAGGTCTTGCATACCAAGAAGTTAAAAATGTAGAAATAACTTGGAATACAAATGATTGGGTTCCTTTAGTTAATTTACATGTTAGTGTTGATGGTGGTGCCAATTGGAGTCTAATTGAAGAGCATGTACCTAATAAAGGTAAGTATGATTGGTGGAACAACCTTATTGTGGGAGATAAATTTTTAATTAAAGTTGAAGATTCATTTAATAAAGAGAATTCAAATGTTTCAGGACCATGCAAAGTAATCGTCAATAAAACACCTTTGATTCAAGTCTCAACAAAGACTTTAAATTTTATTACAGAGAAAAACACTTTAGAGTTTTCGATAATTAATAATGGTGGTGGTTTATTAATGTGGTCTTTATCAGCTAATGAAAATTGGTTGTATTTCGATAAAAGAAAAGGCTCTACAAAGAAAAAATCTAATTGTGCTGTAAAAGTTAAAAGGTCAGGTTTAAAAACAGGGAAATATTATGGAAATATTAATATTCAATCGAACGCAGGTTCAAAAGTGATTCCAGTCGAGTTAATTGTTGCCAAGCCATCCTTATATATTGATACAAAATATTTATCTTTTGATTCTACAAAGGCAACACAAACTTTTAACATTAGAAACTTTGGTGGAGGAACGCTGACCTGGTCAATTGACCCAGCTGTGAAATGGATAAAAGCAGTCCCAAATGAGGGTATTGTACAGTCAGCAACATCTGTAAAAATTTTAATAGATCGTTCAAAACTTAAAATAGGTGAAAATGAAGCTAAATTAACCTTAAAAACAAATGTAGGCGAACAAACTATAGATTTAGAAGCAATACGTCTAAAAAGCTTTATTCAAGATACTGTACGAACGGATTTTAGCCCTTGGCACTGGATGTATCAGTATGAAGTCTATTAATATTTTAGTCTTTGAGGCTTTTTATATACATTATTGGTAGTATCAGTAATAAGACTGGGAAGATGTTAAACCACCACAATGCAATAGATGATAAAATAACTAATATTATAATAAGTTTTTGGCTCATACTTGAATACAAAATTTAACAATTAATAAATAAATGAAACTTAACTTATCTCAATTTCTAGCGCTACTGATAGCTATTGGTGTCGTTATGCTTTTTATTTTTGGACCTGAAAGAGAATATCTACCACCCAAAAAAGTTGTCAATAAATATGATGAAGTATTAATAAAAAACAAAAAATCTAATAAAATTAAAAAATCCATCATCTCGACATTAGAATTAATAGCCTATAAAGAATGGTCTTTGGACTCTTTAATTTTAATCGAAAAAAAATATGAAAGTATGGATTCTGTTTTAATTCAAAGACTTGAAGATATAAAATTTGAGTTTGGTTACAGTGAAATGTTAAAAAAAGTAAATCAAGAGAAAGGTCTGAGATTAGATTCCACTAACACAAGAGAACCTAACTTAAATATTGAACTAGAAAAGCTAATTATCAAACATGAACTTGATTCTTTACTCTATGCATTGAGTTCTCATAGAAAATCATTAGACACGCTGCGATCATTAAGCCGTTATAAATTTTATTTAAAGCAACCACGGTTTGGTCAATGATGTTATGAATTATGATATAATAAAGCGGCTTATATTAATTGAATCTAGCAGTAAATATAACGACAATGATTTATTTATAAAGCTTGAAGAGTGCCTTGAGAAAATTAATAAAGAAGGTATGATGGTTTTAAATGATTTTTCTTATTTTCATCGATTTATCAATGATGGTATTAAATCTCAATACATTGATTTTCGACTCCATTTTGCGATTATAATATTTCAAATATTATTTATTTTAGTAACAACATTTTTTGGCTTAATTAATGGAGTTTTTAATTTAGTTATTATCACAGTATTGATTATGGTACAATCTGTTTTTGTTTGGGCTTTCTCCGCTTTTGATAGGCAAATATTATTTCTAAATAAAGTTAGAAAATGGACTAACCATTTGTCTAGTGATATAGAATTAATAAATTTTTTATCAGTAGAATCTCTAAATGACTTTTCTGAGTTAGTACCTTTTGATGAAAAACAATATGCAAAACTTTGGCTTAAGGAAATGTCAACGAGTATGAATCATGATTGGGAAGATATTAGTATAGAAATTTTGCCATCTGAAAAATCATCTATCCCTCGAATGAGAGTAATCCTAGGAGGAGTTAGAAAGTCAGTTCAGGAAGCTAGGGATTATGGTTTCGCGGATAAAGAGAATGAGAAAACACCTAACACCCTTTTGATAACCTTGTTCCTCTTCTCAAGAAAAAAAGAAATCAGGTTTTTTGGTTTAGAAAACGAGAAAATGGATATTGGTAGTAGAGTAAATCAATTAAACAGGCACCTGGAACTATTATTTGGAAAAAGAAAGACACCACCAATTTTTTTCGACAAAAACAGTCAAACTTGGATTTCGAAAATTAATATTATAGATCGTTCTAGTACTGAACGCAATAATATTAGACAATGTCTTGCCGTTTTTAAAAAGATTGTAAATTCATATATTGGTCATAATGCTATTTAGAATGAAATATAAACAGATAACTCTTTGTGCTGTAATATTACTTTTTTTAAATCCAATTTTTGGACAAAAATACATTTTTGAGGGTGACCCTCAGTTAATTTTTGAAGAGGGAAACTTCAAACAAAATTATAATACAGGCCTGTTTTTTTTCAATACTAATCAATGGAAAATAGCGATAAAGTTTTTTAATAGATGCAGCGAGCTTACAAGAAAAAAAACAGTTCATTATAAGCCCTTAGTTTGGTCTTACATTTATACTGGTAAATACAATCTTGCCAAAAAATTAATTCCGGAAATAAAAAACAAAAAACATAATCAAATAGTTCGTTTACTTATAAAAGATTTGCAAAAATTTCCAAAGAGGAAAAAAGTCAGTAAAGATGAGATTGATAGGCGCTATAAAAGTAAAAAAGATTTGATTAAAAAAACTAGAGACAATATAATCGCTCTTGCAAAGCAAAAAGTAATTGATTATGGAAGTTGATTAAGTTGTTACTCTTCGATTTCAATTTTTATATCAAGTGTTTTCTCAGCGAGAGAAACAATATCCATTTCAGAAGTCATTACGATACCATCGGCTTCTACAATATCTGCAATCATGGGCCCAATGGAATCTATTTGATCTTCAGATAAGAGTGCTTTAATCCTTTTTAGGGTAGATTGAATATATGCTAGCCTTTGTTCATTGTTTTGTAAAGAAAGTGCTTTGTGTGCTTGAGAATAATATTTCTCTGACCTTTCAGAAGAATTTTCTGGGAATAATTTTGAGATGGCATTTATCCAAGATTCTTTTTCTTCATAACTAGCCTGTCGATCAGCGATTTGTATGGCAGCAAAAAGATGTGTTACCGCTTCGAGAGGTGACATTTCTCCAGGTTGATTTATTTGTTTTTTACTACTGGAGCTAAAAATACCCATGATTTTAGTTTTTTTCCCATTCATCATTTGTAAACGTTTTCATGCTGAAAGCATGAATTTCATGTTTCATGAGTTCTCCAAGTGAGGCGTATACCATTTTATGTCTATCTATTAAAGATTTATTATTGAAATCGCTGGAAACGATTACAGCTTCTAGGTGAAAGCCACCATCATGTTGTTCATGATTTAGATGTCTACCAGTAAAGTCCTTTATTTCAAAATGATCAATGTTTAAAGAAGATTCTAAAGTTCGTTTGATTTTATCGCCAATATCCATTAGTATATTTTATTTTATTTGTTAAAATTTAGATAATGAATATATCTAAAATATTTCAATTAACCGAAGAAGATAAAGCGCATTATCTTACATTGATTGATAAAATTGATTTAAATAAATCTTCCGAAGTAATACAGTCACTTAATTTAAAACTTGATGACCTTGTATCTTCTAAAAATTTAAATATTGTCGAAACAGATCTTATTAAAAATGTTTCAGTCCTTTTGAGTATTTATCAAACATACCCAGATTTAACAGAATCGATAAAAAAAAGAATTATTTTTGCTATTTCTTACTTTTGTGAATCCGATGATGACATCCCAGATATCGTACCAGAAATAGGATATCTAGATGATGCTGTTGTAGCTAGGTGGGTTATTGATTCGATTAGCGCTGATTTACCAGCAGTGAGCTTCGCGTAGTCGTTTTACTCTTCTTCTGATTTCATTTCTTGGAAATCTTCTTCTGAAAACTGCCATTTGCATTTATAGCACCACCACGGCTTGCCGTAATATGATGGACTGTTTTCTACAAGCTCGAGAGAATTATTACATTTAGGACAATCTTTTTTTGCTCCTGGCTCTGGCCATTTGTAATCATGCCTATATTTCAGGCCATCTTCAAAAGTGTGATGTTTCATATAGTTAAAATTACAATTATAAATTAATGCTTAGAATAAAAAATTTAGCTTATTTGAAAAACTAAAAAAACTGCCATTAAAATCAAACTAACCGCGGTTAGTCTCTTTACCATAAATTGAGCATCTAAGGTTTTGGTTTCTCTGACGTAATGGTCGTAGAACAAGAATACGTCTAATGTATCATTTGGTGAAACATAAACTCTTTTGTAGGCATCAGAAAGGTCTTCTTCTATGTATTTTTTTGTTAATTCTGGTGGCAGATAACTAACTAGGTGAAAACCCGGTAGTACAGGAATTGGGTTTTTGAGAGGGTTCTTTCCTACAAAAATCCCATCAATATAAAATGGTACACTCATGCTATCTGTTCGCAAATCAATAAAGCCAAATTTTTCCATGTCGCGACTTTTTTGACCAAATAGGCTAGAGCAAATAATAATACATATAAATAGGTAATTTTTAAACTTTAACATTTAGATTGAAATATTTTCAACTTTAACTTTAATCATATAAGTAAATTTAATTTTAATTTATGCACAGAATTTGGACAATACATCGCTTAATTCCTATAACGGTTAGTTTATTGCTATCCTCCTGCGCTTATTTCAACACTTTTTATAATGCAGAGAAATATTTTAATGAAGCCGATCGTATTCGTCTCGAGAAATCAGACAAAGCCGTTCCACTAAGAGCAATGGATAACTATGGAAAAACAATTCAAAAGTGTAAGGTTGTTTTATCCGATTTCCCTGAATCAAAATATGTAAATGACGCCATTCTTTTAATGGCAAAAGCTCAGTTTTATCGATCTGAATATGATAATGCAATTTCAAATCTTAAGATAATCTATAACCAGGGTAACGTAGAACAAGTAGCTGAAGCTAAATACTGGTCTGCCGTTTGTAAATGGAAAAAAGGAAAAACGCAAACAGCGATTGAAGAACTTCAAAATATTATCAAATCCTCCAATAAAAATAAGATCATTGCCCAAAGCCATCTATCCTTAGCGGATATTTATCTAACTGAGGATCAAAATAGTAATTTTTTATTCCATTTAGAAGAAGGTGCCAAGGTTATCAAAGACAGAGCAAAAAAAGGGATTGTTTACAATCAACTTGCGGATATTGCCTTTAATAATGAAAAATATGATGTTGCAGAGAGTGCTTATAAAGAAGTAATTAAAAATTCATTAACAAAAGAAAAAATTGAAAATGCACATATACAAATTTTAAAAATATCTAGACTTTTAGGTGATCATAGATTGGTAGAAAGAAAAATCAAATCCATGCTGGTTGATGATAAATTTAAAAATATTAAGGGTGACCTTGAGTTAGAACTTGTCAAATTATACCTTAGTCAAGAAGACACAGACAATGCGATTGTTCGTTTAGAATCAATCATTAATGATTATCCAAGAACGCAGACTTCTGCAGAAGCATATTATATAACTGGCCAGATTTACTTGGCTGAAAAATGGAATCCTATAATAGCTAAAGAGAAGTTCTCTATGGTAAAAAAAGAATTTGGAAGAACAGAGTTTGGACCATTTTGCGACACCAAGATTAATGCGATTGATAAGTATACAGATGCAATAAGTCAGCTAAATAAATACCAAGCTGTACCAGATTCATCCATTAATGATTCGTTAGTAGCAGATTCAATCAGCCATGAAAAACCTAACCCCTCAAAATCAATTGAAGAGTTGCTTTATTTATTAGGCGATATTGAAGCTTTCAGTTTTGATAGAATTGATTCAGGGATTGTGTATTTTGAAAAAATTATTGAATTGAATTCTTCTTCTCCTTTTGTTCCAAAATCAATTTTTACGTTAGCTATGATTTATGAAAACAATGAAGATTCATTGATGGTTGATAAATACAAGACCTTGTTACAGACTAACCATGCTAGTTCTGACTATACTTCATACTTATTTAAAAAAGCGAATAAAAACTCTCTTTCTCGACCAATAGAAAAATTATTTTTTAAAGCAGAAAAATTATGGTCTAGTAATCCAGTTTCATCGCTAGGTGTATTCAAAGAGGTTATTTTTGCAGATTCTTTAAGCGAACTATCTGCTTCAGCTGCCTATTTTTTAGGTTATCAATATGATTATAAATATGCAGAACTCGACAGCGCATTTAAATATTATAACTGGCTTGGTAAACGGCACCCCTCCTCAGAGCAAAATAACTTTGCAAAGTATAGAGCGAAAATTATTGAAAATATGATATCTAGCTCGAATAATGATAGTACAGGCATAGTTAATTAATTAGTTGTGCTAATAAGAAAACACCTTTTTTCTTTTTTTTATAGATCTACTCGATTTTTAGCAAGAATAATTACTTCTCTTTATCAATTTATCTTTAATAAGAAACAAGATCTTGAATCTATAGTTGAGTTTGGAGATAGGAACCTTGTTAAAATCGATAAGTTTATTGGTGGTCTAGCTTATCAATTTGCAATACCAGACAATTTAGATGTTGAAGTATTTGATCTGAAATTTAAGTCGCCTATAATAGCCTCTTCATTTAAATCTGATAAAAATTTGATTGGTATTTGGCTAAGGCTTGGATTAGGTGGCGCAATACTTAAAACTATTATGAAAGAAGAGAGACTAGGAAATTCGAGACCGCGATTACAGCAAGTTAGGCTTGAAAGACAATCTTGTTTAGTTAATGCTTTAGGTCTTCCTGGGGAAGGTGTTGAAAAATTTTCTAAGGAAATTTTTGACAATTCTTTGTGGAACCATAGTAAGCCGATTGGTCTCTCAATTGGTGGTGAGAACCTTGATGATTATATACAGACATTTAATGTGTTGGAAAAATTATCGAATAAATTAAAATCTGGTGATTATTTTTTTGAGTTGAACATTAGTTGTCCAAATACAGATACTGGCAGCACTATTGGTGAAAATATTGACGAATTAGAAACTTTGATTAATCATATTAAAGCGAAAAATGATTCTGTGCTTTCGGTAAAGATATCCCCTGATTGGAACAATGATCACCTCAAAAAAATCGGAGAAGTCATTAAGTCGAAAGAAAAAATGATAATTAATGCCGGCAATACGCAATTTAAAACAGTTAAATATTTAGGCTTTGAAAATGGTAGTCTCCCTCGTGGTGGTGGTGGTTTGAGCGGTGTTGCAATCTTTCCGCGAACTCTGGAGCTGATCAATTTATTTAACGATATGAATTTAAAGATTATGGCAACGGGTGG
>TARA_B110000444_G_scaffold260887_1_pt1 | contig 13902 bp, 8 predicted proteins | sample TARA_B110000444 | Tara Oceans TARA_B110000444 (sample SAMEA4398370) | marine metagenome | biome: Polar Biome; feature: [SRF] surface water layer (ENVO:00010504); material: water (ENVO:00002006), including particulate matter (ENVO:01000060) such as... | depth 5 m | reverse complement strand
CTTGTTGCTGCTGGTGGCTTAGCAGCTGCATTGTCAACTGCTGCAGGTCTATTACTAGTCATTTCATCATCGATTTCTCATGATTTAATAAAAAATATCATTAATCCAAACATCACTGACAAGGGAGAATTATGGGCAGCGAGAATTTCTGCAACATTTGCTGTGGTAATAGCAGGATATTTTGGGATTAACCCTCCTGATTTTGTTGCTGCGGTTGTTGCTTTAGCTTTTGGTCTTGCAGCAGCATCTTTTTTTCCTGCAATAATTCTTGGAATTTTTTATAAAAAAATGAATAAAGAAGGAGCAATAACAGGAATGATAGTCGGAATGCTTTTCATGTTATTTTACATTTTAAAATTTAAATTTGGAGTTTTTGATGGTGGTAAATCAGCAGTTCAAGGTCTAACTGATAAATGGTGGTTTGGGGTTTCTCCTGAAGGTTTTGGTGCAATTGCTATGGTGTTTAACTTTCTTTCTGCACTAATAGTAAACAGATTCACGCCCCCACCTCCTTTGGAAGTTCAGCAAATAGTTGAAAATATTAGGATTCCATCTGGGGTTGCACCAGCAAATAATCACTAATTTTATTAATTAAATTTTTTTTAAATGTCTAATTATAATATAAATAGTCCAGAAGATTATAAAAGGATTTATGAGGAATCAATAAATCAACCTGAAAAATTCTGGAATGATTTAGCTAAAGAAAATTTCAAATGGCAAAAACATTGGGATGCAGTTTTAAATTGGGATTTTCAAAAACCAGAAATTAAATGGTTTGAAGGTGCAAAACTCAATATAACTGAAAATTGTTTAGACAGACACCTGGCAGATAAAGCTAAAAAGACAGCTATCATTTTTGAACCAAATGATCCTAAAGATAAACCAGAGCAAATTTCATATGAGTCTCTCTATCATAGAGTAAACAAAATGGCCAATGTTCTAAAGAACGAAGGAGTTCAAAAAGGAGATAGGGTTTGTATTTATTTACCAATGATTCCAGAACTTGCGATTAGCGTATTGGCATGCGCAAGAATTGGCGCAGTCCATTCTGTAGTTTTTGCAGGATTTTCCGCAACTGCATTGTCAACAAGAATCAATGATTGCAATTGTAAAATTGTCTTGACCTCAGACGGTTCTTTCAGAGGGAATAAAACACTAGACCTAAAAAAAATAGTTGATACGGCATTAATTGAATGCCCTCAAGTTTTATCAGTTTTAGTTGTCGAAAGAACTAAAACACAAATACATTTACAAAAAGGGAGGGATTACTTAATAGAACCTTTATTGGAGGAAGCAAGTGACGAATGTCCGATAGAAATTATGGATTCCGAAGATCCTCTTTTTGTTTTGTATACATCTGGTTCTACGGGAAAACCAAAAGGCATGGTTCATTCATCTGCAGGTTATATGGTCGGATCTGCATACACATTTAAAAATATTTTTCAATATCAAGAGGAAGATATATATTGGTGTACGGCTGATATTGGCTGGATTACAGGACACTCTTATATAGTTTATGGACCCTTATTAAATGGAGCAACAACTCTTATGTTTGAGGGAGTCCCTTCATTTCCAGATTATGGTCGTTTTTGGGAAATAGTTGAAAAGCATAAAGTCAATCAATTTTATACTGCACCTACAGCAATTAGAGCATTGGCAAAAGAGTCTATAGATCTCGTAAATAAGCATGACCTATCATCCATCAAAGTGTTAGGATCTGTGGGTGAACCAATTAACGAAGAGGCATGGAACTGGTATAATAAAAATATTGGAAAAAATAAATGTCCAATTGTTGATACATGGTGGCAAACAGAAACAGGATCAATAATGATATCTTCAATTCCAAACGCTATTGAATCCAAACCAACATATGCTACTCTACCGTTTATTGGAATTCAACCAGCTATAATGGACCAAAATGGGGAAGAAATTACAGAAAATGATGCTGAAGGTAGACTTTGCATCAAATATCCCTGGCCCTCAATGGCTAGAACTATTTGGGGAGATCATAAGAGATATAAAGAAACCTATTTTTCATCTTTTGAAAATAAATATTTCACTGGTGACGGATCATATAGAGATGACAAAGGACTATATAGAATTACAGGAAGGGTAGACGATGTTATAATTGTATCAGGACACAACCTTGGAACAGCCCCAATAGAAGATGCAATAAACGAACATAATCTAGTTGCTGAATCGGCTATTATTGGAGTTCCACACGACATAAAAGGAAATTCTTTATTTGGCTACGTGACTTTAAAAAACCCATCAAGTGCATCTTTAGATGAAAGTCTTAAATTAGAAATTAATCAATTAATATCTAAACAAATTGGACCCATTGCAAAATTAGATCGTATTGAATTTGTTTCAGGTCTTCCAAAAACTCGTTCAGGTAAAATCATGAGAAGAATTTTAAGAAAAATTGCACACAATGAAATTGATAACCTTGGAGACATTTCAACCCTTTTAAACCCTGAAATTGTGGATGAAATTATTTCCAAAGTTTTAAGTTGATATTTTGAATAGAACATCTAAATACTTTCAAGAGTTTTTAAAAAGAATTCAAGCAATCAAAAAAGAAGTTAGAGAGGTAAAAACAGGTAAATTTATTGCATATTTAATAGCTCTATTCTTACTCCCGGCTGGATCAATTTTATGCATGGTTGCTCTATATATAAGATTTTTAAAAAAAGACTAATGAAAAAAAGATATCTAATAATTTTAATTTTTTATTCCTCAATTGCAACAGCTCAGTTATCAATAGAGTCGATAGATCTTCCAAAAAAAATTGATGAAACATCTGGACTTGAATATTTCAGAGGACATTTTATTACTCACAACGATTCTGGTGGAAAGTCAAAATTATATTCCTTTACCAGCGAAGGAGACCTTATAAAATCACACAATATTAAAGGTGCAAAAAATAGAGATTGGGAAGAATTAACAGCAGATAACAACTATATATATATATGCGATACAGGGAATAATTATGCTACCAGAAAAGATCTAAAAATTTACAAAGTAGATAAAGACCTTATTCTAAAAGACTCGATTCTAATTAGATACAAGAATCAGAAGAGCTTCAAAAGAAAAAGTAAAAACAGATACGATGCAGAGGCAATCGCCTCGGTAGATAGCATCTTATTATTATTTTCAAAAGACAGAAAAAGATTAACAACACAAGTCTATTCTATTCCAAAAGAGGCAAATAATTACGTTCTTAGTCCTATTGCTGAATTTAAAGTGGATGCGCTTGTCACTGCAGCAGATTATGATCCTATATCAAAAACACTAGCTCTTACTTCCTATACATATGAAGGTGATCAATATTTATACAGGTTCTTGAATTTTGATATTAAAAAAATAAAAAGTTTAAAGTTCGAGAAATTCATTATTCCTGTTAAGCCTGCTCAAATAGAGGCAGTTAAAGTTGAGGATTCATCAACTTTTTGGATTACTTCAGAGGATGAAGGTGAAGGATCACCCCGGCTTTTTAAGGCATGTATTGAATAAACTTTAAATTTAAAAAATGAAAGAAATTAAATTAATTTATCAATTACAAAAAGAGTTCTTTAATTCAAAAAAGACGCTTAATGTAAAATATAGAAAACAATCGTTAAAAAAACTATCCACATCTATTTCTAAGCATGAGCAATCTATTTATAAAGCTTTAATGATGGATCTTGGAAAATCTCATTACGAAAGTTTTTTAAGTGAGATATTATTTGTTCAAAAAGAGATTAAGACAATGCTTAAAAATATTGATTATTGGACTCGACCTAAAAGAGTTTCAGGTTCAATATATAATTTCCCTTCAAAAGATTATGTAATTCCAGATCCTTTTGGATGTATTTTAAACATAAGTCCTTGGAATTATCCTTTTAATTTAGCCTTAGTGCCTGTTGTTGGGGCTGTTGCTGCAGGAAATACTGTGGTTATTAAACCTTCAGAGCATTCTCCTGAAACTAATAAAATACTTATAACCATTATAAAAGAGTCTTTTGATCCAGGACATGTGACTACTGTCATTGGAGATTCAAAAGAAGCTCAGCAACTTTTATCATTGAGATGGGATTTTATTTCTTTTACTGGAAGTACTTCTGTTGGAAAAATTGTTGCAAAAGCAGCAGCAGAATTTTTAACACCTACTATTCTTGAACTTGGTGGAAAAAATCCATGTATAGTTGAAGAATCTTCCAAAATTGAATTAACGGCAAAAAGAATTGTTTGGGGTAAGTTTTTTAATTGTGGTCAAACATGTATTGCTCCTGATTACATTTTAGTGAATTATAAAATAAAAGACAGATTAATTGATGCTTTAAAAAAGGCAATTAAGGATGCTTTTGGAGAAAACCCTCTAGAATCTGAAAGCTATGGTAGATTAGTCAATAAAAACCATTTTGAAAGAATTAATAAAATGCTGAATGGAGCGACAATTGTTTGTGGGGGAGAATCCGATGTTTCAAAAAAGTTTTTTGCACCTACAATTATTCTCGATCAAAACCTAGAAAGCGGGGCTATGCAAGAGGAGATTTTTGGACCAATTCTTCCAATAATAACATATGACAATATTGATGAAGCTTACGAAATAATTAGTCGTTTCGATAAACCTTTAGGAGCGTATATATTCTCAAAAAGTAAAAAAAATATTGAAAGATTTAAAAATGAAATTTCTGCTGGAGCTATAGTTGTTAATGATAGTATTATTCAGTTTATAAACTCAAACCTACCTTTTGGCGGAATAGGAAATAGTGGATTGGGTGCCTATCATGGCGTGCATAGTTTTGATTTATTCACGCATTTTAAACCTTTTATAAAACGAAGTTTTTTCCCAGACCCCTTTTTACGATACGCACCCTACCCAAAAAATTGGGGATGGATAAAAAAGATTTTAAAATATATATAATTCCTACTAATTTTTTGGAATTTTACAGCTACTTACTCCGAATAAACGGTAAGCATAACAATTTCCAGACAAAGCATTGAATAAAAGACCAATCCCAAGAAAACCCGCAAACATAGTCCAAGCTGTTTCTCCAAAAAACAACGGAATTGGAATCAACATGAATGATATTATTACTCTTATTGCACGGTCTTTATTACTCTGATTTTTAATTAAAAATTTAAATTTCATTTTGTAAATATAGACAAACGAATTAGTAGTTATCGATAAACTTGATACCACTGTCTAAAACCAAAGAATTTATGGAGTTTATATATTTTTTTGATATCATCTTTAAATTATTCAACTCAACATTCAATTCTTTTTTAACTTCTTCGAAAAACTCCAAGGATTGATCAGTGGGAGGGTAGTCTCCCCTTTGCGAGTCAGCCATTAAAAAAGCAAGTCGATTGTTTATCCGTATGCCATAATTTAAAGGATCTTGTCTGCTTTGATTTTTAGTCATATGAATATTATTCTCAATCACAGACAACTCATTTAAAAACTTATCAATTAATGAATTGATATCTGAATTGTTATTGCTCTTATTTAAAATATAATCAAGATCCTTCCTTGTGTTTCTTATACCTATTATCGCTTGATTTGCTTTTGAAACTTCATCTCTAACATTTAAAAGAAAATTTAGCTGTTTTTCGAAGTCTTCTTGAGTATTATTTAGCCTAGGGTCTTTGATTACTTCGAACTCTTGATCTGTAACTTCCTCATTGTAAGTAAGTTTTATATTATATTTCCCTGGAACAACCTTTGGCCCAACATTAGGTGAAGAATAAAAGACCATCCCTTTGAATGTTTTGAATCCGGGATATCTCATGTCCCAAACTAACCTATTTCCTCCACTTTTAGGTTTTAAAGATTTTATATTATTTCCTGACAAAGCATAATCAATATCGTTTGAGTTGCTTGAAATTGGTTTTACAGAGGATGAAAGTAATTTATCTTTATTGTTAGTGTATGATTTAATTATTCCTCCTTTTTCATCTAATATTTCAATTTTAATAAAGTCATTGTCCTTTAGGTCTTTTATGAAATAATTAATAATTACCCCATTTGGATGATTTTCCCCATTTAACAAACTTCCTGATCCACTCCATCCAGACTGCATTCTGAATGAAATATCTGGTTTGTAAAGATGAGAACTTTTAGAATTTAAATTTTTTGAAAGCTGATGAAGAGGAGTTAGATCGTCAATAATCCAGAATGCCCTTCCATGAGTAGCCACAATCAAATCATTTTCTTTAACATGTAAATCCCTAATTGCTGTGATTGGAAGATTTAACTGAAACGGTTTCCAGCTACTACCATCATCAAATGAGAGATACATCCCCCATTCTGTTCCTGAATATAAAAGTCCAGGTCTTTTTTTATCAGCCCTAATAACACGTGTATAATAATTTTTATTTATTCCTTTAGTAATTAAGGTCCAAGTTTCTCCATAATCGTTTGTTTTATACAAATAAGGGGTATAGTTTCCAAACTTGTAAGAGGTTGCAGCTACATAGGCTTTACCTTTGTCAAAAGTGCTAACATCAATACTGTTTATCATATTTAGTTTAGGAGATATTGTTTCTGGAGGGGTTACATTTTTCCATGTTTTACCTCCATTTTTAGTTACATGAATTAATCCATCATCGCTCCCGGTCCAAATAACATTCTCTTCAATTTCTGATTCAGCAATCGCAAAAATATTAGCATAAAATTCAGCCCCTGTATTATCCTGAGTGATTAGACCTCCAGAAGATTTGATAGTTTCAGGTAAATTTCTTGTTAGATCTCCTGAAATAGTCTCCCATGTTTGACCCTCATTTGTTGTCACATGTAGATAATTAGATCCAGCATATAATTTTTTTGGATTATTGGGACTAAACATGACAGGAAAATTCCAATTGAATCGGTACTTCATTACTTCCGCTCCTGATCCCGCTGGATTATCAGGCCAAACATTAATAGATCTAATCTGATTAATAGTATGGTCTTTTCTCATCATATAACCTTTATAAGTGCCACCATAAACTATATCGTTATTAAGGGGATCTGGAGCAAGATGAGCACTTTCTCCTCCAGCAGTTGATTCCCAGTCATCCTCAGTAATTGCTCTACCTGAAGACCTGTGTCTTATTCTTACTGTACTGTTGTCTTGTTGAGCACCATAGATCCTGTAAGGAAAGGAATTGTCAGTAGTTACTCTATAGAACTGAGAAGTAGGCTGATTATGATAGGTAGTCCAATTTTCCCCTCCGTCATTTGAAACTTGAGCACCACCATCGTCAGCTATTATCATTCTTAAATTATTATTTGGATCTATCCACAAATCATGATGATCCCCATGTGGTGCATTTTTTAACTCAAATGTTTCTCCCCCATCTTTGGAAACACCATAACTTACATTCATAACGTAAATTTTATCTTCATTTTGAGTATCAGCATAGATTCTTGTATAATACCAGGCTCTTTGTCTTAATGCCCTGTTTGAATTCACCTTTCTCCAATTATTTCCTCCATCATCAGAGCGGTATAAACCTCCATCATCTGACTCTATCATTGCCCATATTCTTTTGGAATTAAGAGGTGAAATAGTTAATCCAATCATTCCCCATGGAAACTCGGGTAATCCCTTAAAAGTTGAAATATCTTCCCAACTGTCTCCACCATCAAAGCTTCTAAATATTTTACTATCTAGACCGCCACTATCCATTCTAAAACCATTTCTTTTCATTTCCCATGACGAGGCATATAAAATTCTTGAATTATTAGGATCAATTATAAGATCACCTATCCCTGCTTTATTTGAAATATATAGAATTTTACTCCAAGTTTTACCACCATTTGTTGATCTGTATAATCCTCTTTCTTTATTTGATTTCCATAAATTTCCTATTACTGCCACATAAACTATATCAGGGTTAGTTGGGTGGATTCGTATTCTGGAAATATGTTCTGATTTTGGAAGTCCAATATAATTCCAAGTTTCTCCAGCATCTGTGCTCTTCCAAGCTCCTTTTCCTGAAGACACGTTCCCTCTTAAAGTTTGTTCACCTTCACCAACATAAATTATATTCGGATCTGACTCTGAAACAGAAATGACCCCAATAGAACCTCCAAAATATCCGTCACTTATACTTTTCCAAGTATTTCCAGCATCTTTTGATTTCCAAACACCACCTCCAGCTGTTCCCATATAATAGGTCTTATTATCTGATGAAATTCCAGTTGCAGTTCCTGCTCGTCCTCCCCTGAAAGGACCGACTAATCTATAATTTATGGCATTGTATAAACTTTCATTAAATGAAAGTTCCGGATTTTTAAATTTCCTTTTTTGAGAGTGAGAATTATTAGTTATTCCGAATAATAAAACAAAAATATAGAGAAGGGTGTAATTTTTCATTTGTATTTAAATTAAGAAGCAAAAAAATTATTAAGTATTTCTAATTTACAAAAGATTAGTTAAATGCATTTAAAACCAATCAAGATTTTTTTAAAACTAAAAAACACTTTAATATTAGGGTGTTTTTTTGATATCTTTATTTTAGTTATTTCAATTATATGCAATTATCAATTTATCAAGTTGATGCTTTTACAGACTCTGTTTTTGGGGGTAACCCTGCTTGCGTTATTCCTCTTAAAAAGTGGTTAAAAAGTGAAACCCTACTCAAAATAGCTCAAGAAAATTCTGTCCCAGAAACTGCTTTTTTTGTTGAAACAGAAATCGGATTTCATTTGAGATGGTTTACCCCTGAGATTGAGATGGATTTGTGCGGACATGCTACCTTAGCATCTGCTTTTATTATTAAAGAGTATTTAAATCATTCTAAAAAGGAAATAAATTTTAAAACATTAAGCGGAAATTTAAAAGTAACTTCAAAGGATTCTTTATATACACTCGACTTTCCAAGTAGAGATCCTGTTGAAGTTAACTTACCTGTAATCATATCCAAAGCAGTCAGTATACCTCCGGTTAAAACCTTTAAATTCAGAGATTATGTTTTGATTTACAATAATCAAACCGATATTGAAAATATAGTTGTTAACCCTGAAATTTTAAACCAGATAGATCTTAAAACAGGAGGAATCATAGTAACATCTAAAGGAGATTCTGTAGATTTTGTCTCAAGGTTTTTCACCCCAAGATCTAGTGTTCTAGAAGATCCGGTGACTGGATCTGCCCATTGTTCTTTAATACCTTATTGGAGTAAAGTTTTAAATAAAAATAAGATGAAAGCTTTTCAGTTATCAAAAAGAAAAGGTGAGTTGTTCTGCGTAAACAAAGGTGATCGTGTATTGATAAGTGGAAATGCAAAAATCTATTCCAGAGGAATCATATGGATATAATCAATAATTTATATCTTTAATAATCAAGCTTTTAATTCTCCAATAAATTCTTAACAAAATGAAGTATTTACTAACTCTCTTTTCCTTAATCTCCCTAAACATATCTGCACAAAAATACTTTACTGAAAAATACGAACCTTATAGTTCTGAAATAGAATCTCCAGAATCTTTTTTAGGTTATCCCATCGGATCAGAACATACAAGACATGACAACATTATAAGTTATTTTAAAAATCTGGCTGATAAATCTGATCGGGCTATTTTAAAATTTTATGGAAAAACACATGAAGGAAGAAGACTCCCAATGCTTATTATCAGCTCTCCAGAAAATTTAAAAAATATTGATCAAATTCAAAAAAGGCATCTTATGCTGGTTGATCCAGATAATAAAATCGAACCAATCGAAAAAGATCCGGTAATTATAAACTTGGCCTACAATGTCCATGGTAATGAACCATCATCATCAGAAGCTGCTATTCTTTCAGCTTACACACTCACTGCATCTGAAAATAAAGAAGTATTAAGCGTGCTTAAAAACAGTTTAGTATTTATTGATCCTGCTATTAACCCTGATGGTAGAGACCGTCATACTCAATGGGCAAACAGCTATAAAGCTTTTCCTTTGGTCAAAGACCCCAATGATGCTGAACACAATGAAAACTGGCCCAGAGGAAGAACAAATCATTATTGGTTTGATTTAAATCGAGATTGGCTTTTAGCTATAAATCCCGAAAGTCAAGGAAAGCTTAACTGGTATCATCAGTGGTATCCAAATGTAGTTACAGATTTTCATGAAATGGGAAGCCAAAGTTCTTACTTTTTTGAGCCCATGAAAGCAAACGGATCTTTAGATCCAATCATGCCCAAAGAAAATTATATAGATTTAAATAATTTATTTGCTAAATACTTTTCAAAATCTTTAGACAGTATAGGTTCTCTGTATTTTACAAAAGAAGCATTCGATGGAACTTATCCTGGTTATGGATCATCATATGCAGACCTTCAAGGAGGGCTTGGTATTCTTTTTGAACAAGCAAGCTCCAGGGGGTTGATTCAAAAAACAGATTATAGTGAAATAACGTTTCCTTTCACAATCAGAAATCAATATGTCTCAAGTATGGCAACATTAAAAGCTTCTGTTGAAAATAAATTACTTTTAAATAAGTATCAAAAAGCAACATTTAAAAGTGCAATTACAAATGCAGAAAAAAGTAGGATTAAAGGGTATGAGTTTCAAACAACCGATCAAAATTTGAGCGAGGCTTTCATAGATAAACTTTTAAAACATAAGGTTAAAGTTTTTGAAAAGAAAACAGGTAGTTATTATGTTCCGACAAAACAGCCTCAATATAGAATGGTTCAAACATTTTTTGAGACATATGAAAAATATAGAGATAGTGTTTACTATGATGCCTCTGCTTGGTCGGTAGCAAATTTTTATAACATTAAATACAAATCAACCACTAAGTCATATGCTAATAATGAAATTGAGAATACGGATAAATTAGTAAAATGGACTTCAGTTCAAAAGTCAGATTATGCTTATTTAGTGGATTCTAACGATTATAATGTTCCCGCTTTAATAAATGGATTACAGAGAAAAAATATTGTTGTTGCAACATCATTTAAGCCCTTTAGCATAAAGACAAATTCAGGAAATAAAGACTTTTCGTATGGTTCTTTAGTAATACCAATCGCAAATCAAAAGGTAAGTAGTAAACATATCTATAATTCGATAGTTGATCTCCAAAAGAAACTTAAGATTAATGTTTTATCTGTCAATTCTGGATTAAGTTTAAAAGGAATTGATCTTGGATCAAGGAATATTAAATCACTTAAAACTCCAAAAGTAGCAATGATAATTGGAGATGGAATAAGGTCATATGAAGCTGGGGAGGTCTGGCACTTATTGGATACCAGAGTTCACATGCCTATTACTAAAATCTCAGTTAATTATTTTGATAGAATCTCAATTGATCAGTATAATGTTTTAATTATGGTTTCAGGAACTTATAAATTTAATATTAAAACAAAAGAAAAAATCAAGGATTGGATATCAAAAGGTAACACTTTAATTACTATCGGAACTGCTAATAACTGGATTGTAAAAAATAAGATTGTTAACGAGCAGTTAGTTGTCAAAAAGAAAGATACATTGAAAACTAAAATTGAAAGAAAACCATATGTTGATGCATCAGAAAATAACGGTAGAGAAAAATTAGGAGGAGTATTTTTGAAAGTAAATATTGATAAAACTCATCCAATAGCTTTTGGATATAAAGATGAAAATCAAGTAGTATATAAAAATAATTTAGTTTGGTTAAAGCCAAGTAAAAACGACTACTCTAATGTAGCCTTATATACCAATAAACCTCATATTGACGGATATATTTCTAAAAACATACGTAAGGACTACTTGTCTAAAAGTGCATCGCTAATTGTTAGTAAAGTAGGTAAAGGAAGAGTTGTGATGTTTGCAGATAATCCAAATTTTAGAGGAACGGCATATGGAACTAATAGGTTGTTTTTGAATTCAATTTTCATGTCTGACAAAATACTTATTCCAACCTCAAATCAAAATTAATATCTAATACTTTATAATTTATAAACTATGAAAAAATTACTGTTATTATTATTAATATTTAATTTTCATAATAATATTATATCTCAAAGAATCTACCAAGAGATCTCAAAAAAGGAAGGTCAAAAAAGCTTAACTCTTTTTAAAGAATTTTTATCCATACCTAATGATGCCAGAAATAAAGAAAATATTTTTAAAAATATCATTTGGAGTACAGATAAATTAAACTCCTATGGTTTTAAAACCAAATCATTAAAGACCTCTTCTTTACCACTAATTGTCGCCTCTAAGATAACTAACGAAGAACTACCAACAATTGCTTTTTATATGCATTTAGACGGACAAGCAGTGGACGTGTCAAAGTGGGATCAAGATGATCCATGGACACCTGTGTTAAAAAAATACAATGGAAATGAATGGGAGCAATTGGATTGGAATTCAGCTTATTCTGATCAAAACGAAAATTTAAGAATATATGCCAGATCAAGTTCGGATGATAAGGGTCCCTTTTTAATGTTTTTAACTGCAATTAAAATATTAGATATAAGTAACAAAAAACCTGCATTTAACATCAAACTTATTCTTGACTTTGAGGAGGAAAAAAGTTCACCGGGACTTCCAGAAGCAGTTGCTAATTATCAAGAGGATTTAATGGCTGATTTGCTTTTAATCTTGGATGGGCCAATGCATTTTACTGGAAAACCTACATTAGTTTTTGGTAATAGAGGAATTTCATCAATTACACTTAAAACTTTTGGTCCCAAGACACCCCAACATAGTGGTCATTATGGTAATTATATTCCTAATCCAGCACTTAGACTAAGTCAAATTCTTTCATCAATGAAGAGTGAAGATGGAAAAGTTATTATTCCTGATTTTTATGAAGGAATCTATATTAGTGACGAGATTAAGAAAATTTTAAATAATGTGCCTGCAGCTGAAAATGCAATTAAAAAAAGAACCAAAATTAATTCAACTGATAACGTTGGTGCAAACTACCAAGAATCTCTGCAATATCCATCTCTAAACATAAGAGGTCTCCAAAGTGGTTGGGTCGGAGACCAAGCAAGAACTATTATTCCTTCAAGCGCAAAAGCAGAAATTGATGTGAGACTAGTCTTGGAAAGTAATCCAAAAAAATTGATGACTTCTATTAAAAAACACATAGAGTCTTTAGGTTATAAAATATTAGATAAGGATCCAACGGACGAAGAAAGATTGAAATATGAAAAAATTGTTCAAATGAATTATAAAATTTCATATCCTGCATTTAGAACACCTGTTAATTCTGCAGAAGGAAAGTGGCTTAAAGCTTTACTTAAAGAATATTATAAGACGGATCCTGTTCTTATAAGAACCAGTGGAGGGTCTGTACCAATATCTCCATTTGTAAATCAACTTGGAATTCCATCAATAGGTCTTCCTACAGTGAACCTTGACAATAATCAACATAGTCCAAATGAAAACTTAAGATTAGGCAACTATTTTCAAGGAATAGAGTCGTTAGTTAGTATTTTATTAAACCCCATAAATAAATGAAATTAGTTTTTTCAATAATTATTTTACTCTCTTTTAATGAAATTAATTCTCAATCAATTACATTTTTTTCAAGCGATAGACTTGTGCTTGGAAATTATAAAGAAAGAACAGCATCATTAGATGTTGGTGATATAGACAAAGATGGTGATCAAGATATAATTGTTGCAAACGGAAGACATTGGCCAGGACAAAATAGAATTTTCTTTAATAATGGAGATGGTATTTTTACAGTATCCAGACCTTTAGGATTAGAAAGTTCAACAAGTTACTCAACTGAATTAGCTGATTTTGATAATGACGGAGACTTAGATGTTGCTGTTGGAAATGATCGTGCTCCAAATAAGATATTTATTAATGACGGAAACGGAAACTTATCAATACACTCCAACTTTGGCAATGATTATTCAACTACAAGAAATATAATAGTTTCAGATATTGATTTAGACGGTGATCAAGATATTTTAATAACTAACCGTAGAAAAGAAAATGA
>TARA_B110000444_G_scaffold171679_1_pt1 | contig 13920 bp, 8 predicted proteins | sample TARA_B110000444 | Tara Oceans TARA_B110000444 (sample SAMEA4398370) | marine metagenome | biome: Polar Biome; feature: [SRF] surface water layer (ENVO:00010504); material: water (ENVO:00002006), including particulate matter (ENVO:01000060) such as... | depth 5 m | reverse complement strand
GAATACACAAGTAAATAGGAGCCTAAGAAGAATGGCAAAATGAAAAAGATCAGCATGTCTACGTCGTTATTGAATAATATAATAAAACAGATTATCATACAAATGGAGCCAATTGACACTGTCAGGCCCAAAGTAATATTTTCACCTAAAGTTCGTTTGGTTTGTTGAACCGGGTGTTTTGGTTTTGTATTTTTAGGGGTAGATTTTGAATTCGTAGTTCCAATTTTGAATTTCTTACTGCAATAAGGGCATTCATATATCCCAGGAGTTGGTGAGGTGAAATCAAGTTTCTGATTACAATGTGGACAAGTCCCTGCAACCATGATTGCATCAAATCGTATTAGGGCATAAAGATTCTTCCGGCATTGAAGGAATCCGAAGAGAAAGAGATTAGCTTCAGATTGACTTACCGGTTGCTGCCATTAGAAGACCTAGGAATGGCGGACTTGGTTTCTCAGGTCTGCTCTTGAATTCAGGATGGTATTGAACTCCTACGTAGTACGGGTGTCCTTCTAATTCAAAGATTTCACATCTTTGTCCAGTCTCATCTTTGCCGACATATACCAATCCTTCAGCTTCGATTTTTGCAATCAAATCAGGATTGACTTCGTAGCGATGGCGATGTCTTTCATCGACTTGTGAATGGCCACCATAAAGGCGCTTGGTCATACAATCTTCAACTTGGAAGATTGTTGGTCTACTTCCTAAGCGCATAGTTCCTCCAAGGTGAGTCTTGGAAATCTCTGGCATGAATACTACCGCAGGCTCAGGGGTATTTTCATCAAATTCAGTTGAATTAGCATCCTTCATTCCCAGAACATTCCTACAAAATTCAATTGTTGCAACCTGCAGACCTAAGCATATTCCGAGATATGGAGTATTACTTGTTCTTGCGTAATTTGCTGCCAATATTTTACCTTCAATTCCTCGATCTCCAAATCCACCAGGAACCAATATTCCATCTGCAGATTTTAGAGTATCCCAATCATTATGGGAATTATCTTCTAGATTGCTTGCTTCAATCCAGTCGATTACTAATGTTCTGTTAACAGCATAAGATGCATGTTGCAGGCTCTTAATCACAGATAGATAAGAATCGGTTAAACCGGTATATTTTCCAACCATTGCGATATGAACATCCTCACCAAGATTGTCAACTCTATCGGCCATTGCTTCCCAGCGAGTCATCATGTCAGTTGCATTACAATCAATATCTAATGCTTCACAAATACCTTGGTCACGAAGTAGTAGTGGGACTCGATAGATATTGGAAACATCATGGGCACTCATTACTGCATTTGGAGAAACATGGCAGAAGGCAGCCAGTTTTTCTCTAGTCTCTTGTGCAAGTGGAGCCTCAGCTCTACAAACGAGAACATCCGGACTAATTCCTAATCCTCTTAATTCTTTGACAGTATGTTGAGTTGGTTTTGTTTTCTGCTCTCCAACCGGCCCCATTACTGGAACCAAAGATACGTGTACAAAGCAAACATTTTCTCTTCCTACACGGAATTGGAATTGTCTTAATGCTTCGATAAATGGAGAACTCTCGATATCTCCAACGGTTCCTCCTAATTCGATAACACAGGCGTCAGGAGTCTCTCCTGTACCGTCAGCAGACACTGCAGCAATTCGTTCAATCCAGTCTTGGACTGCATCGGTGACATGTGGAATAACTTGGACGGTTTTACCTAAGTAATCTCCACGTCTTTCTGCCTCGATAACTTCAGAGTAAACCTTTCCAGTTGTGATATTATTGTCACGGTAAAGGTTGAGATCACAGAATCGTTCATAATTCCCGAGATCTAAATCTGCTTCTCCACCATCATCCAAGACGAAAACCTCTCCGTGTTCAAACGGAGACATGGTTCCAGCATCACTGTTGAGGTAAGGATCAATCTTGATTGCTGTGACTTTTAATCCAGCACTTTTCAGGAGAACGCCAATGCTAGAAGCAGTGACACCTTTTCCGAGTCCACTAAGAACTCCCCCTGAGACTACGACATATTTCATGTCCTTCAACGGGCTTTGAGGCCGTCGCGCCTCCCCTTTCAACATTGGGTCGCGTCAGATTTTGAATAAAAATCAGTTAGGAGTGTTGAACTTTTTTGCGAAAAGCCTACTGCGAGTGAGTTACATGTGTTTTTAGAAACAAAACCAACTTGTTCGGTAAGTTATAATTTCGACCAAGTAGATTACGCCGAGTGGAAAAACTCATTTTTGAAATCCGGACTTTACGGGTTTCTAACTTAGCGATTCAATCATTATTGCACACATTGAATCCAAATCAAACTCTAATTCGAATCCCCAATCATTCTGTGATAATGCGCCATCGGTTTCATCTGGCCATGAGTCCGCATATTCTTGGCGGTGGTCTGGCTCAAATGTACATTCAAAGGCAGGCATTTTTTCTTTAATTTTGAAGTATAATTCTTCAGCGGTAAAATTGAGACTAGGTAAATTGTAACCTCCTCGTATGGTCAAACTTTCACTTGGAGCATCCATTAATTGTAGAGTTGCCCTTATCGCATCATCGATGTACATCATAGGAAGTCTTGTGTCTCTTTCAACAAAGCAGGAATATTTCTCTGAAGAAACAGCTTTGTGGAAAATTTCAACAGCATAATCAGTAGTTCCACCACCTGGCATAACCTTCCATGAAATTAACCCCGGATATCGTAATCCCCTAATGTCAACGCCGTGAACTGAGTGATAATATTCAGCCATCAATTCGCCAGATACCTTTGTTATCCCATAAATCGTAGAAGGGTTCAATGGAGAATCTTGGCGTGCATTACCACTCACATCTGAACCAAATACTGCAATCGATGAAGGAGCAAAAATTCTGAATTTATGTTTACGGGATAATTCTAAGACGTTCATCAGTCCATCCATATTTATTTTCCAACATAACTCTGGGTTCTTCTCACCTGATGCTGACAAAATAGCAGCCAAATGATACACCTCATTGATATTATACTCAGTGATTACATTCTCCAATTTTTCAAAATCAAGTACATTTAACTTCAAAAAACGGATCCCCGTTTTTCCAAAATCATCTAATTCACGGATATCTGTTGCAACAATATTTTCTGCACCAAATTTATCTGATAAAGCATCTAATAACTCCATACCGATCTGACCGAGGGCCCCTGTAACCAAGATTCGTCTATCTTTAAGGCCCCCCATAAACCTACGACAGTATAGTCGATACTTGAATCTAAAGGTATCAAACAAAATATTTCAGGAAATCTAATTTCAGATAATTAGGTATTTGAAATTCAGATTACAGGGCTGGTTTACTAGATTACTAGCTGCTTAATGCGCCTCACTCAGCGCCAAAACCTTGCATTTGTTGCTGAACACCTTCAGGTACTTGCGCTCCCATTTGGGCCCATAGTACATCATCAATTCTCAAAATACTAATCGCTGCTTCTGTTGCTCCTGAAATCGCTTGTTTTGTGATGTTTAGAGGTTCTAATATCCCTCTTTTAACCGCGTCTTCAGGTTCGCCATTTTGTAAGTCAAGACCCATAACGTCTCCTTTTGAATTCTGTGCTGCAGTCAATTTCAGTAACGAATCAATTCCGTCAAATCCTGCGTTGGCTGCTAGTGCTCTTGGAATTGACTCTAGAGCATCTGCCCACGCTTCAATAGCCATCTGTTCTCTGCCAGGCACCGATTCAGCATGTCTTCGTAACCTTCTGCCCAGCGCAACTTGAGTTGCTCCAGCTCCAGGGAGTAGCACTGGGTTTTCCAATAATTGGCAAGCAACTCCCAAACCGTCTCCAAAGCACCGTACAACTTCATCCAGAACCCCTTCAGTACTTCCTCTTGCCATCAGTGTAGCTCCGCCTTCTGCTGCATCTAGAATCCAATTATTGACTCCACCTCGTAACTCTTCACGAGTATTAATGAATGAACCTAAGTCGCTTTTTGTTGCTCTTTCTGCATCTGGCACTAAATTCGCACCACATGCACGGGAGAGTAAATCCAAATCTTTCTTTTCCACCCTCCGATAAGTTAGAATTCCTCTGTTGCAAAGGGCCTGTCTTGCTTCCTCATCTACTCCTTCCTTGCATACCAGTAAATCACAACCGATTTTTACTAAGTTTTCGATTTGAGAAATCAAACCCTTAGTCTCTGCCTTTCGAAAAGCATCGACCATACCGGGTGTGGTAATATTGAGTTTAGTATCTAACTGGGTTTTTCTCTTTTCGAGTCCGCCATCCAACAAGAGAATAGAGCCTGCTCCACCTCTTTCATTCATTTCAGAATGGATTCTACTTTTTGCCAAAGCAAGCCCAGTGATGAGAGTGGTATCCTTCATTGTACCACCAGTTTGTTTGATTATGTTCACCCTAGTGGGGTCTGCTCTTCCCTCTTTGAGAATTATTTTAGCAGCACTGAATGCCAATTGTGAAAGATGTGATTCCATAGCCTGATCTAATTTGCCTGTAAGCGATGTTTCGATTGCAGATAGAATCTGGTCTTCTGTTGCTTCAATGGCAAGGTCTTCTAAATTACTTAGCGCGAAATCTTCAGCCAAGGCAAAACCCCTGGCAATAGTTGCCGGATGTACTCCTTGGCGAACTAGTTGCCAAGCATTCCGTAGCATTTCAGCGCATATTACAACAGTAGTAGTAGTCCCATCACGTGCAACTCTATCTTGTGTTGATGATGTGCTAATCACCATTTTCGCAACAGGATGTTCTACACGAGCAGTCTCTAATACCGTGACTCCATCATTGGTGACCAAAGTCCTTCCTTCATCATCTACCAACAATTTGTCAAGTCCTTTTGGGCCTAGTGTTGACCTAACCGCTCCTGCGAGTGCAATAGCTGCTTGCACATTCTTGCGCAATGCTTCGCGGCCACTTGTTCTCTCCGTAGATTCGAGAATAGTATCCTCCGCCATCGACCTTGCGAATAGCCAGCCTACCTTGAAACCTGTTGAGGTTGCAAAAGCGTTTAGTTCATATATGGGCTACTGCTACGACTATACAACCGATGGTTAAGTAGTGGGGTGGAATTGATGGCAGAAGACTGGGAAGAAAAGATGCTCGAGAAGATGGCCGAAATGTTTCAAAACATGGGGATGACTGTTGACATCGCTCAACTGCGCACCCTAATGAATCAGTTCCGTTCACAATTTGAGGCAATGGGAATCGACCCAGAAAACTTTGCAAAGGGGGATGTTAATTTCAATTTTGACATGTCCAATCTAATGAAACTCTTCCAATCTGGAATGCCAATGGAAGATATGCTTTCCAATCTCGGCCTCGATGTAAAAGTCGATGCCGCTCCCGCTGAAGTTACCATCGAAGACGAACTTCCTGGTGCTGAAATTCAGCGTTTACCTGCCGACGACATCTATCTATCTGGTTGGAACATGTCGGTAACGGTCGATCTCTCACGAACTCCAACAGATAAAATTGAGGTCGCTTTATCCAGCGGCGGAGAATTAATTCATATCTTATCAGACCCGTCAGAACCACCTTTGATTCAGATAGAACTGCCTCATCAATGTGATGATGTTGTTACTTGGTCTCTCAATAACGGTATTCTTGATGTCACTCTAAAACTGACACCACAAGGCTCCGCAGCCGAAACCGAAAGCGAAGATATCGACAATGATATCGAAGACGATTATGCTCCAACCTCTACGGATGTAAGTTTAGATCTTGCAGACGATGACGATGACGAGGAAGATGGAGGAATCCCGATATTTTGAATCGGGTAATTTCTAGGAAGTGAAAACATGGCAAATGTAATTGGAATAGATCTTGGAACTACAAATTCTTGTGTAGCAACAATAGAGAATGGAGAAGCAGTAGTTATCGCTAATGCTGAAGGTGCTAGAACAACCCCCTCTGTAGTGGCATTCTCTAAAGATGGCGGAGAACGCTTAGTCGGAGTAACCGCAAAGCGACAGGCAGTGACCAACCACGAGAGAACCATACTTTCTGTAAAAAGGCATATGGGAACTGATTGGTCTACTAAAGTAGATGATTCGACATATACTCCTCAGGAAGTATCTGCATTCATTCTTCAAAAACTCAAATCTGATGCGGAAGCATATCTTGGTACTACAGTTAAGCAAGCGGTAATTACGTGCCCTGCATACTTCACCGATGCTCAAAGAAAAGCAACCAAAGATGCAGGACGTATCGCTGGTCTTGAAGTTTTGAGAATAATTAACGAACCAACAGCAGCAGCTCTTGCTTATGGTGTCGATAAAGAGGAAGACCAGACTATTCTAGTATACGATTTGGGAGGAGGGACATTCGATGTATCAGTTCTTGAAATCTATGAAGTTGATGGTCAACCCCAGATTGAAGTTAAGGCCACTGCTGGTAATAACAAACTCGGAGGAGATGATTTTGACGATGTACTAATCGACTATTTGGTTTCAGAGTACAAGAAATCATCTGGAATAGATTTAGCCAAGGATGTTCAAGCAATGAGCCGTTTAAAGGAGGCCTCAGAGAAGGCTAAGATTGAATTGTCAGGTACTGGCCAATCCCAAGTCAATCTACCATTTATCACAATGAAAGACGGACAACCAGAACATCTAGACATAACAGTTTCAAGGTCGAAATTCGAGGAATTGATAGCATCTCTTATCGAGAAAACAATGAAACCTACCCGCCAAGCAATGAAAGACGCAGGCCTAGCAAAAGGCCAGGTCGACAAGGTCATTCTAGTCGGTGGTTCAACTCGTGTACCTGCTGTTCAAAGTGCAATTGAGAAAGAGACAGGTAAGTCGCCTTTCAAGGGAATTAACCCTGATGAGGCAGTAGCAATGGGTGCGGCACTACAAGCTGGAATCATCGCAGGCGATGAAGGAGTCTCTGATATTCTTCTTCTCGATGTGACCCCTCTAACTTTAGGAATTGAAACACTTGGTGGCGTTACTACTACAATGATTGAACGCAATACTACAATCCCTAGTCGCCGCTCTGAAGTATTCTCTACCGCAAGCGATAATCAGCCAGCTGTAGAAATCCATGTTCTTCAAGGCGAAAGAGAGTTTGCTAAGGACAATGTGAGTTTAGGGCAGTTCCATTTGATGGGAATACCACCTGCACCTCGCGGAACTCCTCAAATCGAGGTAACTTTTGATATCGATGCAAACGGTATAGTCGATGTATCAGCCAAGGACAAAGGAACCGGTAAGGAACAGTCGATTAAGATTGAATCCAGCACGTCTCTTTCAGAAGATGAAATCCAATCCAAGATTGCTGAAGCAGAAGAATTCGCAGAAGCAGACAAGCGTTTGAAAGCACAGGTTGAGATGAGGAATATGGCAGACCAGATTGTCTATCAAACCCGTCGTACAATCGAGGAAGCTGGTGAAAAACTCAGTGACGAGGATAAGGACCCAGTTCTATCAAAGGTCGATGAGTTAGAAAGTCTACTTCAAAACGAAGAAGGAGTTGCTAAGGAACTCGACGAAATTGATGAGGCTGCAGTACAGGCTAAAGTTAAGGAAATCGAGGAAGGCATGCACGCAATTTCAGCCAAACTCTACGAAGCAGCTGCTGCTGAAATGGCAGAACAAGAAGAGTCAGGTGAAGAGTCATCTGATGATGGTGTAGTAGACGCTGACTTCGAAGTAGTCGATGAAGACGAAGACTGATTACCAAATGAATGGTATTGCGCTAAAGGTCAGCATGATCAATGGCATCACAATCGATTCAGTAGTTGAACGTAAGTTCGATAGGATTGAGATTTCAGTGCCTCTGTGAAGATGAACCTGCATACCGATGTCTTTGTTGCCTCTTACCACAAGGTGTGAGTTTGGTATCGCCACATCGAGTCCCTCTTCTTTGTCTGCATTGGTTCGACTCTCCACTCGACCTAAGCAATAAACAGGGTCACCAGCGGCTAGAACCCAAACAGTCCATCGCCAATTGCCACTTTGCCAATTGTATAATTGATCGCCCATGTTGACTTCGTCCCATGTATCAGGCTCGACTAATATTCCTCCTGTGCCATCGTGGAGCATGAATCTAGTAGAGTTACTATCGCTTCTTCTAGATTCCCAACTACATGATTCATTTCCATCATTATCTCTTGTGCAAACATATTCTTCTTCTTTCCATCGATAAGCGACGACCCCTTGAACCTGAAATTCAGGGTATCCTCCAACTTGAAGGTCAATAGTACCAGTTGGCGCAGGCCTCACCTGTCCTACTAATTCAGCAGCACCAGCAGCTACACTTCTCACTCGACTTGATGGTGTATCGAGGATGTTATGCATTAGTTTCCATTTTTTCCACGCAAAGTATGTCCATGTTAATGTAAAAATGATGATGACAACTCGTAGTATCTGTCCTGCCCATTGGTGGAAATCATCACCATGTCTTGCGAGAAGGTCACTGGCTAACCAAATGGATGTGAACACAAATACAATTCCATTAATCGAGAATAAAGTGAATGTTGCAGGGTGAGGTGTGCCAATGACATTAGGATGTTCCTCGATTAGGACGTTTTCCTCATTTGACTGATATGGATTATCAGGCCATGTTTCTAATCCAGGAGGAGGTAATACCCAGTCTGATTCATCTATACTTCTAATTGGTCCAATTGCAGATTGTAAATTACCAGGAGTTCCATGAACGAACGGGGAATTGCCCCACCGTTCTCGTAACTTTTTGATATCATTGGACATTGATGTTGGTGTATTATACATCATGATTAATGATGCAACTATAGTGATTGCTAAGCCTACTCTTTGCGCATCTTCTCTATCTGTGCGTTCGCCAATTTTCAGCCCTTCTGCTCCCACAGAGAGCATCGAAAGTTCGCCATCCTCTTGAACCATGAACAATTTGACTACGTCTCCTTCGGCGATGTACCAGTCATCATAACCTGGGCAATTACGATTCACAGTATTTACTTCTGAGCCTAATTTGTCATGCCAGCCTAGCGTGAAAGAGTCCCCCCCTGAAATTGGTTTTACTGTTATCACAGCATTGTCATATTCATCAGTATGGTCAGTACAATTCTCTCCATCAGAATCTAATGTCCAATAGCCATGCACGAGGACTCCTTGCTCAATTACAACATCCATTGTCACGAATGTACCAGTTCCCCCATCCCATCCTTGGCCTAAATCGACTTCATCATCTTCATCAATCTCATCTAGATTATCTATGCTAATTGCTTCTGATACCGGAGGGACATCTGGAATATCAAGGCTAAACATCAAGAACAATCCTGCTGCTAAAAACATCATAAATGCAATTACCCACGCTACAATTGCTTTCCAAGTATGAGGGAATGTGAATTGGAAAAATCCGTGTTGTAAGGAGGTATGGTCGATTTTCGACTTATTCCCCATATATGCCGCTTGAGTAATTTGGTTATCATAAGACCGGCTAAACAAATAAATCGCGGGCCTTTGCGAAGGTTAGAAATCCACTCTACAATCTCACATTTAAGTGTATTATTGAACAGTTACAGGACAATGTTGAATATACGCCTCCTACGCCTTTTGAACATGGCAGACGTAATGGCAATGCTGAGTCAAATGCGAAACGCAAGTGGAGACATGGACACCATCGGGTTGCCAGACGATGTAATCCTAGAATTTGCTAGCCTAGATGACAAGTTAGCACAAGCAATTCAAGAAGCATCAAAAAAGCAATCCCAATACTCTTCTGAACATCTGATGATGAATGAGAAAGATCTGGTAACAATACTCCAAGAAGACTATGTCAATTTCTACGCGCCTGCTACAGTTAACCCGTATGTTGCACTTGCAGGTAGAGGCCCATGGGTTGTGACTTCACACGGTGCGGTTTTACACGATAATGGTGGATATGGAATGCTAGGTGGAGGGCATGGACCCTCAGAGATAATTTCAGTGATGAGTGAAAATCACGTTATGGCAAATGTCATGACGCCTTCATTCAGTCAAGCTCGTATGGCTGCTGCCCTGAAGAAGGAATTGGGCCACACAAGAGGTAGTTGTCCGTTTTCCAAATTTATCTGTATGAATTCTGGCTCAGAATCGATGACAGTTGCAATGCGCATTTGTGACGTTAACACTAAGAAAATGACTGATCAAGGTGGGCGTCATGAAGGCAAACCAGTGAAGCTTATGGCTATCGAAAGGGCATTCCATGGTCGCACCGACAGGCCTGCACAAATTTCTCATTCATGTAAAGCAAGTTATGACAAGAATTTGAAAACATTTGCTGAAAGAGATAATCTGATTTTAGTTCCTTCCAACAATGTTGGAGCACTTCAAGCAGCATTTGCACATGCTGATGAAAAGGGTTACTTCATTGAATCCATGTCGGTAGAGCCGGTCCAAGGCGAAGGAAACCCCGGTCAATGTATTGAACGAGACTTTTATGATGAGGCTAGGCGGTTGACCAACGCACATGGCTCGATGTTGATTGTAGATTCAATCCAAGCAGGAATAAGAGGTCAAGGAACATTGTCTGTAGTTGACTATGAAGGATTTCAAGACGCAGAAGCACCCGACCTTGAAACATGGTCTAAGGCGTTGAATGCTGGCCAATATCCTCTTTCTGTACTCGGCTTGAACGAAAGAGCAGCAGAGTTGTATGTTGTTGGAATTTATGGAAACACGATGACTACTAACCCTCGTGCACTAGAAACAGCGGTTGCGGTTCTCGAAACAATAACTCCTGAATTACGAAAGAATATTCGTGACCGGGGTGTAGAATTTGTAGACAAGTTGAATGCTCTTGCAGAAGAACTACCAGGTACCATAATCAAGGTACAAGGTACAGGTTTGCTAATCTCTGCAGAATTAGAACCAAGCATACTAACCGTAGTTGGTTTTGATGAAGTCGAAGTTTGGTGCAGGAAGCACGGTCTTGGAGTCATACACGGTGGAGTGAATGCATTGAGATACACTCCACATTTCAATATCACAAGTGAAGAGGTCGATCTGGTAATCGACATCACTCGTCAATCAATCAAGCAATTTACTCAATAATTACTGTCCAGTAATTAGGTGATGTAGAGTCCTAACGTGGATTCCAGTTGCACCGGTCTTGACCATCTTGTTGGACTTAGCGCCCCATGCAGTACCTGCGATATCCATGTGTGCCCAAGGTATCTGATTTTCAGTTCCTTCCATGTTAGGAACGAACTGCTTTAGGAATGCTGCAGCTGTATTTGAGCCACCATATCGGCCAGCACCAAGATTGCGAACATCTGCAATCTTTGAATCGGTCATCTCTTTCTCGAATGCCTTGAACAGTGGCATAGGCCAAGCTATTTCTCCACAGTGCTCTCCAGCAACCTTGATTTTGTTTAGGAGTTCATCATCATTGGACCAAAGACCAGTTGCCTCATGTCCAAGAGCAACTACACAAGCACCGGTTAGAGTTGCTAGGTCAATCATGTAAGAAGGATTTAGTTCAGTACCTGCATACCATAGTCCATCAGAAAGAACTAGCCTTCCTTCTGCATCAGTATTCAGTACTTCAACAGTTTTTCCGGAGTATGTGGTGATTACGTCCCCAGGGCGTTGAGCGTTAGAGGACGGCATATTTTCTGCCATGCAAGTCATACCAACTACACGATCTTTGTGACCACTAGCGGCAAGCGCTTTCATTACACCGAATGTTGTAGCGGAGCCATGCATGTCATACTTCATTTCATCCATTGAGGCCGGCGGTTTTAGTGAGATTCCACCAGTGTCGAAAGTAATTCCCTTACCTACGATAATCGGGCTTGGTCCGGGTTTGTCTCCATTAAGTTCGATAATTACCATGCATGGTTTTCGGTATGAACCCATACCTACTCCAACAAGTCCGCCCATTCCCAATTGCTTGGCTTCTTCATAATTGATTACCTTGACTTCTACATTTTCGTATTCTTTACCAAATTCAATGGCCTGTCGTGCGAACTCCATAGGATAGAGGTCGTTAGGCGGAGCGTTTCCAAGGTCCCTTGCAAGGTAAACTCCTGTTGCAACTGCGCCAGATAGATCTGCGGACTTTTGCAAATCATCAGTTTTGTCATCTTCACAAGTGATGTGAACTGTAATCTCGCCTTCATCAGAATCATCATCGTCATCTTTTGACTTGTACTTGTCATAGGAATAGTCACGTAGAATCATTCCTTCAACAAATGCTCCCATGTGCGCACCATCGACACCATGGAATTTGACGGTTAGTGTTCGTCCGTGAATATTTCTACGGCTTGCAGTAACTTTCGCACCAGATTCTCTCATACCTTGTAGAGTAGCATCTTCCTGCTTGCCTAAGCCAATCAATAGTGCCTTTCCTCCTTCAGTACCCGCTAAAGTCATAGCAGTTCCAGCCTTAGCTTTGAAATCCCCATTTGATAGGATATTTTCAATTTGATTCTTCAAACTTCTATGGACTCCTGCTTCGCTACCATCGCTCACATTTTTGCTATCTTGCCATAATGGGAGAACTAGAGTTCCGTTGATATTTTCGTTGGTGTTTACTATTACCTGCATTGGCTCACTTGATTGGGGCAGCAGCACTTGGCTCTTGAAGATGCGCCCACTAAGTCTCAATCAACTAATTCAGCATCCAATGGACCCGTTTCGCCTAGTTGGAATGGTTTTTCTTCTCTACTCCACCAAAATGCGAAGCAAATAACGAATAGTGGCAATGCTCCTATTTGTAATGCCCAAATTAGAGTTATATTGGAATTGGATAAAGAATACACATCTAACGATGAGAGCTCAACAGTTTCGTTAACCCATTGCGCAGAGTCTACTACACGTTTCTGGTATGAGAGCCTCCACTCTCCCCCCTCAGCCGAAGAGAAACCACTGGTGGTCGCAGTGAACGAGTCAGTTGCATTAGCTGTAAAATTGTTTGATTCCCATAGTATATTGTCGCCATCTATGTACTGAAGGGTTGCGTTTCTGGTACTTGCATGGCCAAGGTTACTGATAGTGTAAGTGACGTCTTCATCATCTACTATTAGTTCATCAAGCACTAGACGCGCTCGCCAAAACCAAACATTGTCAATTAGGTACCTCATAACTTCCATCTCCTCACCTAATCTGTCGTGTAATGATTCGAATGTCCCCGGTACAAATTGTTCATCATCTGTTTCAAATGTGAATGTCGGGAATCCCATTACGCCATACCCGTAGTCTCGGCTAGTCCCACAATTCGGATACAAACCTTGGTTTGCATTTTGGATTGGAATGTCTGAGATACTTTCATGCACATCATCTCTGATGAAGTGGAATAATTCCCAATCTGAAGGCTGTTCAGGCCACTTACCCCATGGATAGAGCATTATCCACACACCGGTATGCATCGTAACATAGAGGTCTGCATCAGGTACTACAGTGTTCATGTAATTCGAATTTCCAGCGGTTTCAGATTCACTGAATGCACTACTCCCTGGCTGGGTCGTCGGGCAGGTGTTCCAATAATGGTCATAGTTTCGATTCAAATCGACTTGATTGATATTCCAACGTGTATCAATATCGTTACCATCCGGGTTTAACATAATCAGAATATGGATCTCTGAATTTTGTAAGACTTGGACTGCTTCTTCATTACCATCATTCCAACCATTGATGTACCATTTTGCTGATAACCACGCTAAAGCGGTGCCCAGGTATTCGTTACCATGGTGCCCTCCATCGATGTAGATAATTTCCTTCGCACTGCCATTGGCCTTTGTTTCCATCGACCAGTCAGAGAGTCTAACCACCCACAGAGTCTTTCCAAGTTCCGATTGACCTGTACTTGTTAAATCGACAATATCTGGATTGTCATCAGCCCATTCATTGACTTCAAGAGTAAGAGTGGCCCATGTGAGGTGCACGTGATTGTCTATTGGCTCTCCTGGCCATTCTTGTTCTGCACTAACTAAACCTGAAAAACTTGCACAAAGCAAGACGCCAAGCATGAAGAAGGCACTGCGCATATA
>TARA_B110000444_G_scaffold222941_1_pt1 | contig 13936 bp, 10 predicted proteins | sample TARA_B110000444 | Tara Oceans TARA_B110000444 (sample SAMEA4398370) | marine metagenome | biome: Polar Biome; feature: [SRF] surface water layer (ENVO:00010504); material: water (ENVO:00002006), including particulate matter (ENVO:01000060) such as... | depth 5 m | reverse complement strand
CAAGAGGGAAGGACATAGATGCTGCTTGTGGTCAGCTAGCGAACAAAAACAAAAGCGGAATGGATTCTTTAAAAAAGCAGATTAATCTAACTTAAGAACAGCTAAGAAAGCTGACTGAGGCACCTCTACGGATCCAATTTGACGCATACGCTTTTTACCTTTCTTCTGCTTTTCTAGTAGTTTTCTTTTCCTCGTGATGTCTCCTCCGTAACACTTTGCTGTTACGTCTTTCCTCACAGCGCTTATGGTTTCTCGAGAAATTATTTTTGCCCCAATTGCAGCCTGAATTGCAACCATATATTGTTGGCGCGGGATAAGTTCTTTCAGCTTTACACAAACCTTCTTTCCGAAGGTTTCTGCGTGATCTCGGTGTATTAGAGCAGACAGCGCGTCTACTTGGTCACCGTTGAGAAGGATGTCAAGCTTAATTAGCTTTGACTCACGATATCCATCGGGGAAATAATCGAATGATGCGTACCCTCGAGAAATACTTTTCAGCTTGTCGTAAAAATCAAATACGATTTCGCCTAAAGGCATCTTGAATGTTAACTCTACTCGATCTGAGGACAGGTATACTTGACTAGTGAGTTCTCCTCTTTTCTGAATACAAAGACTCATGACAGGCCCTATATATTCAGATTTGGTAATGATTTGTGCCTTAATATATGGCTCTTCAACCCTGTTTAAATGGTTGTTTTCTGGAAGATCTGACGGATTGTTAATTGTTTGGACATCACCATTAGAAAGATGAGCGATGTAGCTAACGTTAGGAACAGTTGTGATTACCGTCATATTGAACTCTCTTTCGAGACGCTCCTGCACAATTTCCATATGCAACATTCCTAGAAATCCACAACGGAATCCAAAACCCAAAGCCGCTGAACTTTCCGGCTCGAAAACAAGTGATGCGTCGTTAAGCTGTAACTTTTCCATTGAATATCGCAACTCCTCGTAATCATCCGTGTCAACGGGGTATAGCCCAGCAAAAACCATGGGCTTGACATCTTCAAACCCCTTAACAGCAGATTCACATGGCCTACCGCTAGTTGTCAATGTGTCACCCACCTTAACCTCTTTAGCGTCTTTAATGCCTGAGATGATATACCCCACATCTCCAGCTGATAAGGTATCTTTAGGAATAAGGTCGAATCCCAAAACGCCGATTTCATCAGCTATGTATTCTTTGTCTGTTGAAAGAAACTTTACTCTTTCTCTTCGATTAAGTGTGCCGTTTACAACTCTGAAGTATGCTATGATACCCCTGAAACTGTTAAAGACAGAGTCAAATACCATTGCTTGGAATGGGGCTTCAGGGTCACCTTTAGGAGCGGGCACTCTTTCAATTACTGCGGCTAAAATTTCTTCTATCCCTAATCCAGACTTTCCACTTGCTGGTATAATATCAGAGGCATCACATCCGATAAGATCGATAATTTGATCGCCTACCACTTCTGGGTCAGCAGAATCAAGGTCCATCTTATTCAAAACGGGAATAATCTCTAAGTCGTGTTCTAGGGCGAGATAGAGGTTAGAAATGGTTTGGGCCTCGATACCCTGAGTTGCATCAACTATTAACAACGCTCCTTCACACGCGGCTATTGAGCGGCTTACCTCGTATGAGAAATCAACGTGCCCCGGTGTGTCAATTAGGTTCAGGACATACTCCTGTCCATCAGTATGAGTATGACGCATCTGAATAGCGTGACTTTTTATGGTAATCCCTCTCTCTCTTTCGAGATCCATATCGTCTAGTGTTTGCTCCTGTAGTTGGCGCTCATTTATAGTATCTGTTTCCTGCAAAAGCCGGTCAGCCAGAGTACTTTTCCCATGATCAATATGGGCTATAATGCAAAAATTTCTTAGACGTTTCATGTGCTTATTGAGTTGCAAAAATAAGCCTGTTAATGGTCAATGCGACAAAGTTGTATTATGCACTTCAGTCCTTTGTATATTTACAAATGCAAAACTCTTGATTTATGATGATTCGATTCCTTCAGAAGAGCCTTATTTTTTCTTTAATTTGCTTCGCGACAACCTTTTCAGGTATAGCTCAAAGCGATCTGAACCTAGATACAGAAACGCGCTCTCCTGAGAAGATACTTCAATCTTATGGAGGATTAGAAGCTGCGGTAATACACATGACCCGAGATGAGTGGGATATTGTTCGTGCTTGGGATGGTTTTGATGAAAACGAATACTTGGCTGCTCTGAAGAAGTTTAAGGATTCACATGCAGAGAAAAGGAAGCAATTAAAAGAGCTGAGAGTAAATAAGGTTTTGGATAACCACTGTGGATGTTGGGTAGAGCCAGATGACACCTATTTGACACTTGTACCCCCTCCAGGATTAGTTGGTTTAGAAACGAACGAAGTGGAGTGGGCATCACAAGGTGGTGCTGGTTGGGATGTGGATTGTTCTTCTCCCCCTATTGGATTTCCGGGTTGGACTTTTGAACTTTATGGGAGTACATATTCGGAATTTTACATCAATTCTAAGGGTATGATTTCTTTCGGTGGTGATGTAATAGACTGGACTCCTACAAGTTTCCCGGAAGCGGAATACAACCAAATCACAGGGTATTGGCAGGATACTGATAACCGATCTACAGGAGAGATTATGTACAAGGTCACACAAGACGCTATCTATGTAAACTTTGTGGAGGTGGGGTATTACAACAATCATAACGACCTCACGAATAACTTTCAAATCATCATCACTCCTAACGATGGAATAATCGGAGACGGAAATAACGCACAGGTGTGCTACCTCGATATGAACTGGGCTCACGGTGATATCGGTGGAGCAGGAGGATGTTGTGGTACCGACCCAGGAGTTACAGGAGCAGACAAAGCCTCTACGGGTTCTGATGGGCCACACGTTCAGTTCGGAAGGTTTAATCTTCTCGACGACACATACAACGGTCCATACGGAATAGGGCCAGGCGGTGACGATGGAATTAACTGGTTAGACTACAAGTTTTTCAACTTAAATACTGCGGTATCGAGTACTAACCTACCACCTGTTCCGACAGAAAATATAGGTTGCGATACTTTGACGATATGCCTTACCCAATCACTCGACATCGGTTTTAACTTCCTAGGTCCAGAGCAAGGGCAGTTTGTGACTCTTGATGTAATTCCAGACCTAACAGGCTCGAATACAATCACGGGCTTTTCTGTTACCAATGGTGAAACCGCGAGCATAGCAGGGACTTTTGTCGGAAACGAACCAGGAGTAAATACTATTACGATTAACGCAATTGATGATGGTGTTCCAGCCTCTTCAACTAGTGTCACAATGGTTATTCAAGTGTTAGACGTGATTCCTCCAGAACTATCATTTGAGGGGGGCATGTCTATATGTGCAGGTTCTGCCACCGAGATTACAGCTCTCGGTGATTTCGATTCATTCTCATGGAACATTAACAGCCAATTCGTAAACGATAATGTAGCTAATATACCTTTTGGCGGAACATTCTATGTAACAGGAATTTTAGATGTCGGCTGTCAAGTTCAGACCTCTTTTTTCATAGACCAAAGCCCATACTATCTTCCAGATGTAAACTTTGATCCTTCACCGCCTAATATTTGTTCAGACGACTCGGCATACGTAGAAGTTGTTCCTGCTCCAGATGAGAATTTCGTGGGATATACATGGGAAGCAGATTGGAACGGTTTAGGGGGCGAAGTGTATGCAGAAACTGCTGATGGTGACGGAGCATGGTTATCAGCGGGCAGGTACAGATTGCTTGTTGAGGACGAAGCCGGATGTTTCGGGCAACGTGTTTTCGATATTTTCAACGTCGACTCCGACATTCCAGACATTACTATTCCGCCTATGTGCAGTGGACTTGACACACTTATTTTCGAAGGCGGCTACGCAAGTACTAATGAGGGAGACTTAAACCTCTATCTAATAACTTCGAATAATGCAGGATGGGAGGGAAGCTTTGTTAATGTAATCATCAACGGTGAGGTTAGCGCCACGATCACTTTAACGAACAGTACATTCGGGATGTTTTCGGTGCCTATTACGTTCGGAGATATGATCGAAATTGAATATCTCTCAGCTGATCCATCTAGCGACGATCTGAACCAAATCCAAGTGTATAACTGCTCGAACAGTAATAACGAAACGATTATCACAGATCTGTCTTCTGGTATAGTCTATAGTTCTGATGCCATGTGCAGCGTTGTAGAAGCAAATGGATATTGGGAAGAGACTACTGGAACCGGAACTTCTTGGTTTGAGTTTACGGACCAATACAACACTCTTTGGGCACCAACAGAGTATGGCATGTATGAGCTATGTTTTTATGAGCAGAACTGTAATATTCCCTATTGCTATGATGTAGAGGTAACATTACCTCCTACTATTTCTCTGAATGAATCAGAAGTTTTCTTGTGCGACGGCGACGTGCTTGATCTTATCGCCGATACAACAGACGCTGGAGGCACTGCTACAATTAACTGGCCTTTCCCCGGGATAGACAACGTGACTGAAAACGAATATAGCTACACTCAATACAACTCTACGACCATAGTTGTGGTGATAGAAAATGGTTGTGGTGCAGATACTGCTTCAGTTGATGTAACCGCTTACTTCGCACCGCTTATTGATAGTATTTTCCTATGTGATGAGGGGGATGAAGTTGAAATTGATCCTATTGCTGGAGACCAAAACGGAGACTTCGACTACGAATGGACTTGGAATGGAGAGCCAACGGATGGAGAAGATGAAATAGTAGTTTCTGAAACGGGAACTTATTGTGTAATCGTCACGAATGAGTGTTTTCCTGAGGGAGCAATTAATTGTGGATTTGTGGATATTGTAAGCCAAATAGACGATATATTCCCTCAAGAATCAGGAGGTGCAATTGCAGATTGTGATGGTGACGGGATTGACATAGGAGAAACAGCGACTATCGAGGTAACCCTTCCTAATGAAGATTATGTAGCGACTTGGCCCGATGGCTCAACAGATCTAACGTGGATAATCCCGGAAGACTTACAAGCTACAGACGCAGAAGGAAATGTATTATTAGATGAAGAGGGCAATCCTGTTTGGACATATAATGGAGGGGATATATGCGTAGAGATCACCGATCCTTATGGATGTGGCTCAACAGAGCACTGTGTTTTCCTGTACATAGGTCAGACACCCACGATTGATCCTGAAATAAACCTCATAGACCAGATATTTATAGATCCGATTTTATTAATGTGCCCAGAGATTCCATATTATTTCAATCTTAATGCAATAATGCCTGGGCCATCATACAGTGATTTTAGCTGGTGGACGGATTGTGGTGGAGTGAACACATACTTCCCTGCTGGTCAAGATAACACCTTCGTTAGTTCTCAATCAGCATTCAACGATTGTTGGGGACAAGTGATTTCTATCTCTGGAGCCGTAGAGACTCCATGTGGGTCTGCTACTATGACTCAAGAGGTCCTAATTGACATCTGTGAAATCGTGATACCCAACGTGTTTACCCCCTTGAATGGAGATGCCGCCAATATTGCTTTTGAGATTGTGGGACTAGAAAATTACGACAACGTATTGCTACGCATCTTTGATAGATGGGGCAACTTAGTTTATGAAGACTTCGATTATTCAAATGATGATATGTGGTATGGTGAAGATTCAGCTGACGGTACATACTGGTATACTCTGGCTCTCCCTAACGGGGTTGAGCATCAGGGACCAGTTACCATCTTTAGAGATAGATAAAAAGATTAAGGTTGGCTAAATCACGTTCCCAATATGTATGTTCAGGTTGTGGAACTAAATCTGCCCAATGGGTAGGAAAATGTCCAGGATGTAAGGAATGGAATACGCTTAAGGTTGAAACTGTAATTTCAGATTCAGGTAAGCGCGCTCATAGAAGGGTGTCTTCTAATATCACTAGTGGAATGGTAACATCCACGCCGAGGCCATTATCTCAAGTAAAACTCGATGCTACCATCCGGCTTTCAACGGGAGAATCAGAATTAGATCGAGTTCTTGGTGGGGGAGTAGTTCCAGGGTCTCTAATGCTTCTCGGGGGAGAACCAGGAATAGGGAAATCGACTCTTATGTTACAAGCAGCCATGCTTATCAGCGCCACGAACCAGAGAGTCCTTTATGTCAGTGGAGAGGAGAGCCCTGAACAGGTAAGGATGAGAGCAGAGAGGATTGGAGTTGTTTCACCTAACCTAATGATTTTGCCTGAAACAAGGGTTCCTATGATACTCTCAGCACTTCAAGACGATGAATATTCGGCTCTTGTAATTGATTCAGTCCAAACCCTCGACCAACCAGATGTCGACGGAGTACCGGGATCAGTTTCACAGATAAGAGAGTCCGTAGCTGCGATTACAACCTATGCTAAGTCGTGTAACCTACCTGTATTTCTAGTGGGCCATATTACTAAAGAAGGCTCTCTAGCTGGTCCTAAAGTATTAGAACATATGGTAGATGTCGTTCTCCAATTTGAAGGAGATAGAAATCACGCATATCGGATGTTGAGAGCTCTTAAAAACAGGTTTGGTACCACCTCAGAATTAGGAATTTACGAAATGATGGGCAATGGTTTAATAGCCGTTGAAAACCCCAGTGAAGTGCTTCTAGGCGATGCTGGCGATGCATCCAGTGGCTCTGCTATTTCCGTGAGTCTCGAAGGAGTGAGACCTCTCTTAGTAGAAGTTCAGGCTTTAGTCAGCACAGCTGTATATGGTACACCACAAAGATCCGGAACAGGATTCGATCTTAGAAGATTGAATATGTTACTCGCGGTCTTAGAGAAGAGATGCGGATTCAAACTCGCTTCTTTTGATGTGTTCCTTAATCTTGCTGGGGGATTGAAAATTGTAGATCCAGCGAACGATTTAGCCGTTGTTGCTGCAATTCTTTCATCAAGTTTAGACCTGCCGTTAGATAGAGCGACTTGCTTTGCAGGTGAAGTAGGATTAAGCGGAGAGATAAGACCTGTAGCCCGGTTAGATGCAAGAATGTCTGAAGCTTTAAGGCTAGGCATGAAAAGAATGCTTATCAGTGGCCACGGTAAAACCCCTAAAGCTCCTCAAGGTCTAACGCTTGTTGCGATTAAAAGGGTAAGCCAAGTCCATGGAGTTATTTTTTAAACTCCAGCAAGCACAACTACGAACTCTCCTCTCGGGGCTTTTTCTTTAAAGTGAAGTAAAACTTCCTGTACTGTACCTCTAATAATTTCTTCATGTAGTTTCGTAAGCTCTCTACATAGAGCTATCTGTCTTTCACCACATTCGTATTTCACGAACTCTTCCAAAAGCTTAATGACTCTATGAGGAGATTCGTATAGAACCAATGTTTTTTCTTCAGTCAAGATAGCCTGAAGACGTTTCTGACGCCCTTTTTTATGTGGCAAAAACCCCTCGAACACGAAACGATCGCAAGGAAGTCCAGACACAACAAGAGCGGGCACGAAAGCTGTAGCACCCGGCAAACAGCTCACCTCGATACCAGCCTCAACACATGCCCTAACTAGTAAAAAACCAGGATCAGAAATGGCCGGTGTTCCAGCATCGGAACATAAAGCATAATTAGCACCAGACTTTATTGCATCAACAATTGCCTCCACTGCTCTATGCTCGTTATGCAAATGAAAAGAACGGGTGGGCGTGTAAACACTTAAATGTCTGAGCAAGTTGCCAGTAGTTCGTGTATCCTCAGCTAAGATTAAATCGACGCTACTCATCACCTCGATTGCGCGTTCAGTAATGTCCTTTAAGTTGCCAATAGGCGTTGGAACGATATCTAACCTGCCGTATTCCATTTTAAACGAAGAGTCTGGGAATGCGTTGTTCAAATGTGGCTCGAGCAAGAGCGATATCTTCTTCTGGACCCGAAGGATTAATTGCTTCTTTAAAAACTTCCTTTGCCTCTTCGGAATTCTGACAATTATCAACAGCGTCTAGCATGTCGTTAAATGAAATATCACTATTTGAAAAGAGTACGGAAGTAAAATTCGCTCGTTCTAAAATGGTCAACCCTTCACCTACTGATAAAAGGGGTAGCATCTGATGTTTTTCTACTAAAGACTCAGAACGAACGTCTTCAATAGAGTCGATTAGGTTTACCTGTGATTTAGAAATAGTATCACATTGCTCCCCCTCGTCACGCTTTAAAGTTAATGCTTCATACGCTTTATGTCTTATGACGGTGAGGCGCTCGTATAAATCTCTAGATTTAATATGCAGTTCTTGCAGCTTCTCATTGGAGACTTCACCATTAGAAATTTCAGCAACACCTTCTTCTAGCAGTTTTGCTAACATTTTCAGTGGTATGTGTTTTTCTGTTTCCATCATAGATGTCCTCAGCAACAAAGATACACATGCAAATTAAAAATCTTCATCATCTTCATCATCTAAACTAGGAGGCTGATTGTTGCGGTTGCGTGGTTTAGATTGTGTTGAGTTGTCTTCGACAGGGTTACTATCTATCTCTAAGTCTTTCTCTTCGTGACCCTCTCCGTTTTTACTATCCCCTTTGAGAGAGTTTTTTATCCTATCAACTTCTGCAGCGAGCACTTTCCTTCGATGATTTTTCGCTGCATCCCTATCGTAGCCATACTCAGGTAACTCGAGAGTCCCATGCATACTTAAAAAAAACATATTCCCTAATCCATCATCCTTAATATCTCCAAAGTCGCCCTGTTTATCATCCTTTAAATCTCTAAGAGCAAACCCCAATGTATAATCAATTTTTCCAGAAAACTTATGCAGACCCTCTATACTCACGTCCATAGCTGAAGAGTGAATATTTATAAATGGAATTTCAGTGACCGATCCAGCAACCCTGATGGGGCTTTCTAAATAATCAAATTCTATATCCGAAAGCCTGCTTCTCAAATCTTCAGGATCGACTAAAGGGGCAACTAACCTGTGAGCTTTAAGGTAGTCTGCAACATCATCAAACATCTCTAGCCCTCTAAGCCTGCCATTAGAAATGCTAACTTCAAGATCCACGTCTATAGCTTCTGAAAGAAAGTCACCGTTTTTACTCCATCCGAAATGAATGTTACCAGCTACACTAGCCATCCCCTTTAGATGTTCAGCTCGTATTACGGTTTGGCCAAAATTATTATAAGCCCTAAAAAGATCCTCTATAGATATGTCATCTGTAGTACCAGTTAGGCCCATTATCAACCCGGGGCCACCCACGCGGAGAGACCCCTCCACTCTTGCTGAACCACCCAGACTCTCAGTTTTTGCGTGAGTAAACATTAATTTTTTAGGAGTAATGTATCCTAACGAAATGAACCCAGCGCACTCCAGCCCATCCCAAAATAAATCTGAGGAGTTAATTTTATATCCAAGCTTTGAACCATGAGGAAGAAAAATAACATCGTCACTTTCTTCACCATCAGAGCGATTTTCCCACCATGACATTATTGAATCAATAACAATACTTTCTGCATCAACATTAACATCTCCCTTAATTTCTCCTCCTTCAGCTGCTCGAGAGATAGAATTAATATATCCATTAAAAACTCCAACATTGCCGGACCAATTATAATTGATGTTTTCTATTTCCAGCTTATCTGATTTGAATTGAACGCTAAAATTATCTAGGGTATATGGAGAAGAGTTAAGCGCTCCACCTAACCGAGTTGACTCTAAGTGAACGTGTTCATAGGTAACTTTTGATGAAGGAGAAACGTAGAAACGTCCGTTGAGTTTTAAGATCCCTTCATTAGGGAGAGCAACCATACTGGGCCCGCTAAGAGAAGGAATCCAGCTTGCATATTTAGAACTAAGGTCAAGTTCTGCCGTACAGTTTAATGTTAAATCTTGAGATTTGAGATTTCTTGTTGAACCGGCAAGCTGGACAATTAATCCATTTGAATTAGCATTTAGACTTTTTATTTCTAAGCTTGTTACAGAATTTTTAGAGGCGTGCGAAATAATAAGATTCGTACTCAATCGTCCAGTTTTATTCATTGATAATCCTGTAAGTGAAGGAGCAAGAGCGAAATCTGCTTCTGGCACATGAACCTCGAATCTCATCACGTCAGTCGTCGCTTCAACACTGATTGAGGCTACGCCATTGTAAGTAAAGCCTCTAATTAGTTTAGGATCATTAAGTAGCTTTTCTACCTTTTCTAGGGTGAGTCGGTTAATATTACACTCGGCTGTCCATCTGAACGCGGAATTTAATGTTACAACCCCTACAATAGCGATGTCGTTTATTACCCCCTCTTTGATTTGGGCTGTAATTCCACTTGACAACTCACCCTCTAAGTTGATTTGAAGGGAGCCGTAGAGGGGTTGGGTCTCTTTTAACAGATCCCCCAAAAGAATATCCTCGAAGGAAATTTCTACGCTGCCTTCAGTCATTTCACAATGAGAAACATGTCCCTCGTAAGTGTCTCCATTCGAAAATCCCGCGTTAATACCAATGTCGATGAATTCCACCGAATTTATGGAAAACACACTTGTAGAATCATTGCCGCCTTCGAGAACCTTCGTGTTCCAATTACCATCTGTAAATTCAGATAAATTTAATTCCCCCGACTCCAAGACGAGGGACCTGATAGCAGGCTCACCAAAAATCACCTCCCACAATGAAAACATTACACCCAGCCTTTCTGCTTCTAATAAGAAGTTCTCACTAGAATTGTTAGTGTAGTTATATTCAAGAATTTTAATGTCTAATAAATCGACGCTTATTTTAGGGAATTCAGACCAAATAGAGATATCCACATCCCCAACAATCAGCTCAGTGCTTACTCGACTTTGAAGAGCACTAACGGCTTTGGACTTCCAAGAATCTCCTCTGATAAATACAACTATCGCGATAATTCCCACGAAAAGAAGAACCCCACCTAAAAGAAGAACAGCTATCCGTTTTTTCGTCATCTTACATACTTGCCCATCGAAGATAGCCCGCCGTTATTTATTAATTCCCTGAAAGCAAAATTGTTCTCGGGGTTTAATTTATATTCTTTTATATCCGAATCATTAAGGTCTTTTGTAATCTTTTCAATGCTTTCTCCCCCAAGTACCAGCTCCCAAATAGCGATCTTTTCGTCATCATCTCCATCAAAGGTGTAAACATGAAGGACGCCCTGAGTTTTTTTCGCTAGATATACCTGCCACCTACCGTCATTCTCTTCTCCCGAAACACTCAAAACCAAATAACCCGCAAATCTTCTAACCACGGCTTCCTCACCTAGTATAATGCTATCGCCCCCTAAATTTATTTGTGATGTACCGATAGTAATTGATTCAGCCGCGTTTTCTTCAGTTTCATTAGACCAAACCCCCAGCCAACCAGTTGGAAAGCATGTTAACGAGTTCCTATTCATAGGCATGGGTTCTGGAAATGTAACCTCCACACACCCTGTAAAAAGTAATATCGAAGATAAAAAGAGAGTAAGTTTTATTTTCATGATTTATATATGAGAGAGAATGGTTATTAGCCCCACTATTCCACAATAAACGGCAAACCAGTTAAGATTCGTGCCCCTAACAAGTTTAATCATCCACTTACAAGCGACTAACCCCGATATGAATGCGGCAATGAAGCCTACTACATAGGCAGAGTAGCTTGCGTCATATGTTGTTGTTAGATCAGGCTCTGTGATGATGTCTTTGAGTTCGAGGGCTGTAGCTCCCAGAATCACGGGGAGGGCCATTAGGAAACTAAATTTGGCCGCTTCTGCACGCGTGATACCGAGTAATATAGCAGCTCCTATAGTGCTGCCCGACCTACTTATACCGGGGAGGATGGCGAAGGCTTGGGCTATGCCTATAACGGCAGTATTTACGGGACTCAATGGCTTTCCAGATGTGACTTTAATCTTTTGAGACACGAAAAGTATAATAGCGGTTACAATCAGCATGAACCCTACGAAAAGCGAGTTCGTAAGACCCTTTACTAAATCTTTTAACGTGAAGCCTATTATGGCTGCTGGTATGGCGCTAATGGCGAGTAATCCCACATATTTTCTAGCGGCTAATCCACCTTCTAGGGCGGGCTTGAAAAAGCCTACTGCTAGTTCAGCAATATCCTTACGAAAGACGACGATGGTGCTTAACGCAGTCGCGAAATGGACCATTATCGCAAAGGGCAGACCTAGATCGTCTCTTCCTAAAATTGTGAGATGACCCGAACTTGATACAGGAAGAAACTCAGTTAAACCTTGAACTAAACCTAAGAAACCAAAATAAAGAATGTCCCAAAAATATGATTCGAAGGCTCCGAAGATCATGCTTTTTTCAGAATAGCATACAAGATGGTGCCATATCCAGCAAGAACAGTTAATGGAGCTAAGCTGATGCGCCTGAAACTGAAAAGTTCATCGGCATTAAACACAGTTGGATCATCGGATCCTCCACCGCTCATCAATAAAAATCCTAACATTAAAAGAACCAGCCCTACCCCTAGCCAGATGTAATTGGATTTTGAAAACGCAAAATTTGAATTTGAATCGGTCATGTGTGCAAAATTAATCTAATGTAGCTGTCCTACATCGAGTCTTAAATAGCGATTTACAGCTAGCGCTGTTGAAATAATTCCCAAGCTACCACCAGTGATAATTAATGATCCAGCTAGAATACCCATTAATTCATAATTGAGAATGATTGCCGAGGTGATTCCAGAAGAATTTAACGCAGCTAACCCACTTATTACAATTGCGAAAGCAAGAGTGCCAGATGATACTCCTAACAGAAGGCCTTGCTTAAGGAAGGGTCTTCTAATAAAACTTGGGCGTGCTCCAACGAGCTGCATGTTTCGGATCAGAAACCTCCTCGCGAATACCGTCAGTCTGACTGTATTATTCATTAGCGCAAGGGCGATAAGCAGACAAATTCCAGCTAGAGAAAGTAATGGGAACATGAGTTTGTTTATGGTGACTTCAATCTTTTCAAGTAGTTGATTTTGCCAAACAACTTCTGATACACCCACGATATTATTGAGACGCTCAGTAAAAACAGCTAATTTATCCGTTTTCCCCCACTCAGGATTTACTTTAATATCCATAGCAGGTGGGAGCGGGACATATCCCAGGAAATCAATAAAATCCTCGCCAAGTGCGATCTCTAATTTCTCAGCCTCTTCACGAGGGTCTAGATAAGTAGCTTCAGCCACCGCTTCATCTGTTTCAGCTCCTGAAATTGCAGCCGTTAGAACCTGTTCATCTAAGTCTCTTTGGAAATAAACTTGTATCCTAACCTCTTGTCTTAATTGTTTTTCCCACCGAGAACCTAATAAACTCACCACTGCAAGTAGCCCTATCAATACAAGAGTTAGCGTCATTCCAACGACCGTAGTGAAAGTCGTTGTTGCTTGTGATGCGGGGAGTCTATTCTTTTTCTGTCGGGTCTTAGAAGCCATACACCAAAGATGCACTTTCGTTGTCAAAAAGCAGTCAGAGTAAGTCACAAGAAAAATAAATCGCGGGTTATTTAGAATTAGTCTTGATAAGGTGCTGTGGTATCCCCTTTTCTAGGTATTTTTGCAAAATGATTACTGTTAGCAATTCGGCAAAAGCGCAAGTTGAAAAACTTCTAAATGAGGAGGAGATTCCCAATGGGAGCTTCGTCAGGGTGGGTGTAAAAGGAGGTGGGTGTAGTGGACTCATGTATGAAATGGACTTCGACAACAAGAGCAAAGAAGGCGATCAAGAATTTGAGGACAAAGGTGTTAAGATTGTCGTCGACAAAAAGAGTTTTCTGTACCTAGTGGGTACGGAATTGAGATATAGTGGGGGTTTAAACGGAAAAGGATTTGAGTTTTATAACCCCAATGCAAATCGTACTTGTGGTTGTGGCGAAAGCTTTTCGCTTTAAAACCATTAATTATTAGATATTTTTTAGATGGCCCAAACAGAAGAAGATAAGCTACTAAACGAAGTAACAGGAAAGAGTTACGAGTTCGGATTCACCACAGATATTGAGTCGGACACGATT
>TARA_B110000444_G_scaffold4140_2_pt1 | contig 14010 bp, 10 predicted proteins | sample TARA_B110000444 | Tara Oceans TARA_B110000444 (sample SAMEA4398370) | marine metagenome | biome: Polar Biome; feature: [SRF] surface water layer (ENVO:00010504); material: water (ENVO:00002006), including particulate matter (ENVO:01000060) such as... | depth 5 m | reverse complement strand
GTTAAAGAAGTTAAAGGAACTCCAACAGTTAGTAATGTCCAACTTAGAGCTACTAAGTTGATTTTCCAACCCTTTTTATTACGCCAATTTGAATTCTCACCAAAAAAGGGGATTGTGTATAAAAAAACCAATAATCCTCCTAAAATTACAATCCCTCTAGTAATAATTGTAAGAGTGAAAAATAATCCAAAAGTAACCACTGCGCTTGACACAGATAGGACAATGATTCCTGTAGATATTTTTCTTGTTGATTTAGAGCGAACAAGTGGATAATACTTTATGAAATTATAAGCAAAAAGAGTACAAAAAAAAATAAATATCAACACATTTTTATCAGTCGCTCCTGTAGATAAATTAAAAGAAAGCAACCCTAAAGAGGAAACCGATAAAGCTACGTGAAGACTGGATTTAATGTAAAAATTAAAACAGTTTTTAAAGATTTTTAACACAAGTAAATATCGAAACTTTCTGGGAGTTGGTGATTATTTTTAAAAAATATTTTAAGAACTAGAAAAAGAACAAAAAATATATCCTCTATATATTCTATTTTTGTCAAAATTTCTAATATATGAAAACAGACGAATTTGTAGAAAGACATGTTGGACCAAACGAAAGGGAAATCAAGAAAATTCTTGCTACAATCGGCGCAGAGTCAATCGAACAATTACTCAAAGAAACTATCCCTGAAGCTATCCGTCTTAACACTAAATTAAACTTACCAAAAGGTATAAGCGAATATGCTTTTTCAAAAAAAATACAAAAATTAGGTCGTGAAAATAAACTTTACAATACTTATATTGGTTTAGGATATCACGCAACTATAACACCAGCAGTGATTCAGCGCAATATACTAGAAAATCCAGGATGGTATACTGCTTACACCCCATATCAGGCCGAGATTGCACAAGGTAGATTGGAAGCCTTATTCAACTTTCAAACCATGATTTGTGATTTGACAGGAATGGAATTGGCCAATGCTTCCTTATTAGATGAAAGCACAGCTGCAGCTGAAGCTATGACAATGTTATTTAGCTCACGAACAAGAGATCAGAAAAAAAATGAAGCTCACTCTTTTTTTGTTGACGAAAACATTTTACCTCAAACACTCTCCTTGTTAAAAACTCGGTCAACTCCTCTTGGAATTGAATTGATTGTTGGAAACCCTGAAAATGAAGTATTCAGCAAAGGATTTTTTGGTGCTATTTTTCAATACCCTGGAAAATATGGTGAAATACCCAATATAAAAAAGTACCTGAAAAAAGTTCAAGAACTTGGAATATTTACTGTAGTTGCTGCAGATATAATGAGTTTAGTCCTTTTAGAGTCCCCAGGCCAATATGGTGCTGATGTTGTCGTTGGAACAACACAACGCTTTGGAATTCCATTAGGTTATGGTGGACCACATGCTGCTTTCTTTGCCACAAAAGAACACTATAAAAGAAATATTCCAGGACGAATTATAGGACAAACTCGAGATTTAGATGAAAAAACTGCTCTTCGTATGGCACTTCAAACTCGAGAGCAGCATATTAAAAGAGATCGTGCTACATCTAATATTTGTACTGCTCAAGTTTTATTGGCAGTAATGGCTGGAATGTACGCTATTTATCACGGTCCAAAAGGACTACAGTTCATCGCTAAAAAAATCCACCAAAAAACTTCGTCACTTGATGAAAAATTAACAGACCTTGGACTAACTCAAAAAAATAAATTCTTTTTCGATACACTTTCTATTGAAGCTGATTCAATTGCAATTAAAAAAATAGCAGAAAAAAAAGAGATAAACTTCTACTACCCTCATAAAAATCGTGTTTGTATTTCAATCAATGAAACCACTTCAAGCCTAGAACTTGATCAAATTATTGGAGTGTTTTTAGAATATCTTAAAAAAGGAGATCTTCCGGTTTCAGATGAAAAAGCTTTCATTAAACTTCCAAAGGAAGGCGTAAGAAAAAGTCTATTTTTAACAAATCCCGTGTTTAATTCTTACCACTCGGAGACAGCTTTGATGCGTTATATAAAATCGTTAGAACGAAAAGATTTAGCTCTAAACCATTCAATGATATCTCTTGGCTCTTGTACAATGAAACTAAATGCAGCCTCAGAAATGCTTCCGCTAAGTGATCCCAATTGGGGAGCAATACATCCTTTTGTTCCAATTGACCAAGCAAATGGATACCAAAAAATGCTCTCTGAACTTACAGAACAACTGAACGTTATTACAGGGTTTGCCGCTACTTCTCTTCAACCCAATTCGGGAGCACAAGGTGAATATTCTGGCTTGATGACTATTCGTGCTTATCATGAGTCAAGAAATGATTTTAATAGAAATATTTGTATAATTCCGGCATCAGCGCATGGTACAAATCCAGCATCAGCAGTCATGGCCGGAATGACTGTTGTGGTAACTGGCACTGATAAAAAGGGAAATATAGATTGGGATGATATTCAAGAAAAAGCGCTTTTTTACAAAGACAAGCTCTCTGCATTAATGATTACATATCCTAGTACTCACGGTGTTTTTGAAACTAGAATAAAAGAAATAACACAACTCATTCACGATTGTGGAGGTCAGGTTTATATGGATGGTGCCAATATGAATGCTCAGGTAGGTCTTACAAGTCCTGCTATAATTGGGGCAGACGTATGTCATCTTAATCTTCATAAAACATTTGCAATTCCTCATGGTGGGGGTGGCCCAGGGGTAGGTCCAATTTGTGTAGTAGATCACTTAGCACCTTTTCTACCAGGAAATCCTATTATCAAAACTGGAGGGAAAGATGCTATTACTGCAATTTCTGGTGCTCCATTTGGTTCAGCCTTAGCGTGTCTTATATCATATGGTTACATTAAAATGCTTGGAGGTCCAGGCTTAAGAAAAACTACAGAAATTGCTATTTTAAATGCCAACTATATTCAAAAACGTCTTGAAGGAGCTTATGATGTTTTATATACTGGTATCAAGGGAAGAGCAGCTCATGAGTTCATTATTGATTGTAGACCCTTTAAAGAAATAGGAATAGAAGTTGTCGATATTGCAAAACGACTTATGGATTATGGGTTTCATGCGCCAACAGTTTCCTTTCCTGTACCTGGAACTATGATGATAGAACCCACTGAAAGTGAAAATATACATGAAATGGATCGCTTTTGCGATGCTATGATCTCAATAAGAATGGAAATTTCAGGAAGTAAAAAAGAGCATGCTTTACTTAAAAATGCTCCACACACTTTGGCCATGATTAGCGCTGACAAGTGGAACTTTTCCTACAGTAGACAAAAAGCTGCATTTCCTTTAGAATTTGTCAAGGAAAATAAGTTTTGGCCCAGCGTTAGAAGGGTAGATGAAGCCTATGGGGATCGTAATTTAATTTGTAGCTGTAAGCCTATTGGACTATATGTAAATAATTAATATTTAGTTACTTAAAAAAAAATATTTATTTATACGCTTAATTACTTATACTTTGGGTGTCGTAGAGGTTTTAACAAAAAAATATAGCTAGATAATCAAAATAATACCTTTGATTAATATTATGAATATTAAGATAACAGGTACCGGAAGTAGCATACCAGAAAGGGTGAAACCTAATGCTCTTTTTAATTCAAATTCTTTTTTTGACTCCTCTGGATCTAAAATTGAAAACACTAATCAAGATATTATTGAAAAGTTTCAAGATATTACTGGAATTAAACAAAGACGTTACATAAGAGAAGATCAAACCATTTCAGACATTGCGTTGGAAGCAGCACAAAAAGCAATTAATGATGCCTCTCTTGACTCTGAAACGATCGATTATATTGTATTTGCGCACAATGTAGGTGATATAGCGCTAAATTCAAATCAAGTAAATAATCTACCTAGTTTAGCGTCAAAACTAAAAGCAGGTCTTAAAATTAAGAATCCTGAATGCGTTGCATATGATCTATTATTCGGATGTCCAGGCTGGGTTGAAGGAATAATTCAAGCAAAAGCATTTATAAAGGCTGGAATGGCACAAAAATGTTTGGTTGTTGGGGCAGATTCATTATCTCGTGTATTAGATCAAAGCGATCGTGACTCTATGATTTATGCTGACGGTGCAGGTGCAACTATTGTCGAAGCAACCCAAGAAGAAGGCGGCATACTTTCTCACAAAACCTTAACCTACACCTCTGAGGGGGAGGCAGAATATATTTTTTATGGCCATGCAAACGATTTAGGTAAAGGAACAAAATATATTAAAATGTTAGGTAGAAGAGTCTATGAATTTGCTTTGAGTAAAGTTCCACTCGCTATTCAGAATTGTCTTGAGGCTTCAGGAGAATCTATAGAGGATCTAAAGAAAATTTTTATTCATCAAGCTAACCTTAAAATGGATGAGGCTATAGTAAAACGTTTTTATAAACTATATAAAAAACCTACACCCAAAGATGTACTGCCCATGAATATTCAAGAATATGGAAACAGTTCTGTAGCTACTATACCTACTCTATTCGATTTGATTCGTAAAGAAAATTATCAAGGTCATAAAGTTGAAAAAGGTGATCTAGTAATTTTCGCCTCTGTAGGCGCAGGAATGAATATTAATGCAATTACCTATCGTATTTAAACTCTACTTAATTCATCTTTCTTGAAGATCCAATAAACATAAAATCCTTATCTTTGGAAGGGTATGAAAATCCTTACACACATTGGGAATTATTTTTTAATGCTTCACTATACATTTGGTAAATTCACCAAATGGAAAGTCCTTAAGCAGTTGATTTTAAAAGATATCGATATATTGATAATCGGGTCTTTAGGGATTGTATCCTTTATTTCATTTTTTGTTGGAGGGGTTGTTGCTATTCAAACAGCATTAAATTTAGAAAACCCTCTCTTACCTAAAAATTTAATTGGTTTTGCCACAAGACAATCTATTATTTTAGAATTTGCCCCTACTTTTATCTCAATTATTATGGCTGGAAAAGTAGGCTCTTATATTACCTCAAGTATTGGAACAATGCGTGTTACAGAACAAATTGATGCCTTGGAAGTAATGGGTATCAATACATATAATTATTTAATCTTTCCAAAAATCATTTCCTTATCACTATATCCGCTTATCATATGTATCTCTATGTTTTTAGGAGTTTTTGGGGGATATATAGCATCTGTATATGGAGGCTTTTCTTCTAGTGCAGATTATATAGAAGGAATACAGATGGATTTTATTCCTTTTCATATCACATATGCATTTATCAAAACTTCCTTTTTCTCCTTTATTTTAGCAACAATCCCAGCCTATCATGGTTACTATATGAATGGAGGTGCATTGGAGGTTGGTAAAGCAAGTACCGTTTCTTTTGTATGGACCAGTGTAGTAATTATTCTATTAAATTATTTAATAACTCAATTATTACTTACCTAAATGATTAGCGTAGAAAACATAACAAAATCTTTTGATAATATTGAGATATTAAAAGACATTTCAACTCAGTTTGAAAAAGGAAAAACAAATTTGATAATTGGTCAAAGTGGGTCAGGTAAGACTGTTTTTCTTAAATGTCTCCTTGGTCTTTTTACAATTGATTCAGGTAATATTCGTTTTGAAAATAAAATGCTTAAACAAATGAGCATTAAGGAGCGAATTATTCTCCGCCAAGAAATGGGAATGGTTTTTCAAGGAAGTGCCTTATTTGATTCCATGAGCGTTGAAGAAAACATCATGTTTCCAATGCAGATGTTTACTAAAAAATCAGATAGTGAAATTAGGGACAGGGCCAACATTGCTATAAATCGAGTAAACTTAATCGATGCCAACTCTAAATTTCCCGATGAAATTTCTGGTGGAATGAAAAAAAGAGTGGCAATTGCTCGTGCCATAATAATGAATCCCAAATATCTATTCTGTGACGAACCTAACTCCGGTCTTGATCCGAAAACTGCTATTTTAATTGATAATTTAATTCAAGAAATTACTGAAGAGTACAATATAACAACTGTCATTAATACTCATGACATGAATTCAGTGATGGAAATAGGTGAGAAAATCATCTTTTTAAAGAATGGCAAAAAAGCCTGGGAAGGATCTAAAGAAGATATTTTCCATACTGACAACAAGTCTGTTTCTGACTTCGTTTATTCTTCTGATTTATTTAAAAAAGTAAGAGAAGTCTACTTAAAAAAATGAACTAGTGAAGTATAATTTCTGCATGAGGGCTAAAAAGATAAATTCTCCCTGAATCAATTTGTTTACACTCAATTCGCTTTCTTCGCTTTCTTATTTTAATAAATCGTCTTCCATTTGATGTTGTAAAGGTAATCCCATCCTCAATTTCAAAAATATAAGTCTGCCCCTTTAACTCGTCATAAGCTTTTAATGCCATAATTAAATCAAAATCGCTATCTGTACTTGCCTTTGGATTTTTCATGTGCCTCGCTAAAACCGAACAAATAGGATCTGGAAAAATAATAGAATTTAAAAAAGGGAAGAGAGTTTCCTGATATGCGCGTTTCCATTCTAGACCATGAGGTTTAACCCTATGACTATACTTTTGAAAAACACTAAAATGGGCTAATTCATGAAGGAGGGTAATTAAAAAACGATAGGGATTTAAGGAATTGTTTATTGTAATAGTGGGGTTTTTGTTTGGTAGTGATCTAAAATCACCATGCTTTGTAAGCCGTCGTTTGGTAACTAATATATCTACATGTGATACCTTCAGTAAGGATTCAATTTGAATATGTGCAGCTTCAGGAATATAAGTAAGTAGTTTCTCAATCACCATTAAATTATGGAGTTGAAGAAGACACTGGGAGTACCTTTCCGTTAAAGAAATGATGGCCTTCTAGTGAAAATTTAAAAATATATGCAGCCATTTCACTTGCACTTATAGGTGCTTGAAAGCCAGGGAAAGCTTTAGTTAACATCTCAGTTTGTACAGCTCCTAAAGCAAGTGCATTGAACCTAGGTCCCGTTTCTTTAAATTCCTCTGCCAGTATTTCCGTAAGAATATTAACTGCTCCTTTACTACTGCTGTAGGCAGATAAGCCTGAGAATTTAGAGGTTCCTCCAATTCCACCCATGCTACTAATATTTATCACATGACCTTCTGGTGAAATTATGGGCAATAATAATCGCGTGAGAGATGCAAGTCCAAATACATTTACTCTGTAAATATTCTCAAAATCTTCTTTTGATGTATTGACAAAGGGTTTATTAGCAAGTGATCCTGCATTATTGATCAATACATCAATAATAACTTCGTCCTGTTTTAGTTCATTAGTAAATTTCTCAAGTGCAATTTCATCAGTAATATCAATATTAAAAGGAAAAATCATTTCACTAGCCTCAAGGGAATTTGTATTTCGTGAAAGTGCAAAAACTTTATGCCCTTGAGCTGCGATATACTTAACTAAGTCAAAACCTATTCCTCTACTTGCCCCAGTAACTAAAAAAGTCTTTTTCATGTCTTAATTGTCTATAAAATTTAAGCTGATATATTATAGTTATTAAATAAGCATAGTTATTGGGTTCTCCACAAATGCTCTTAATGTTTGCAAAAACTTAGCTCCAGTTGCGCCATCAACTACACGATGATCACAAGCTAAAGTCAACTTCATAGTACTTCCAACTACTATATTTCCGTTCTTAACAACCGGTTTTTGAACAATTTCTCCTACTGATAGAATAGCACCATTGGGCTGATTGATAATGGAGGTGAATTCTTGAATACCAAACATTCCTAGGTTAGAGATTGTGAAAGTACTTCCATCCATTTCGGCAGGCACAAGTTTTTTATCACGGGCACGAATTGCATAATCTTTAACTATTCCCCCAATTTGAGGGAGTTTGAGTTCGTCTGTAAATTTGACAACAGGAACAACTAAACCATCTTCTACAGCTACTGCTACTCCAATATGTACATGATGATGTCGTGTAATTTGACTATCCTCCCATTTCGCATTGACTTGCGGATGTTCTTTTAATGCGAGTGCAGACGCTTTAACAACGATGTCATTAAATGAGATTTTTGTTTCAGGTAAGCTATTATATTGTTCTCTAAATGAGATCGCATTATCCATATCAAACTCCACTCCTAAGTAATAATGAGGAGCTGAAAATTTAGAAGCTGTTAATCGTTTAGCAATTGTTTTACGCATTTGAGAATTAGCAATCACAGTGACAGACTCTACACCAGTTGGAGCAAAAGGCTTTCCATGATCAGCTTGGTGGGTTTGGAAACTATCAATGTCTCTTTTGATAATTCTACCATGATCCCCCGAACCCTGAATCTGATTTAAATTTACCCCTTTTTCCGCGGCTAATTTCTTTGCTAATGGAGATGCAATAACTCGACCATTCCCTGAAGATACTTTGGGGTTTAAAGCTACAGAAACCTCAATGTCCTTATCTAAAGATGGTGATATTGGAGTTTTTTCATCTACTCTTTCTATAATATTCATTTCAGACTTATGGCTACGCCCATGAACTGCCAAAACAGTATCAACATCCGTTCCTTTTTCACCAATAATTGCTAAAACGCTATCTACTGGAGCAGATTCACCCTCTTGAAGTCCAATATACAGAAGCGTTCCTTGGTGAAAAGATTCGAATTCCATTGTTGCCTTATCTGTTTCGATTTCAGCAAGAATATCTCCCTCATTTACGATATCTCCCACTTTTTTATTCCAAGTGGCTACTGTTCCTTCTTCCATGGTGTCACTCAATCGTGGCATAGTTATAAGTTCAGCACCTTCTGGCATAGATGTATTTTCAGTTGGCGAAACTTCTTCAGAAGGCACTATCGCCACTGAGCCTTCTATATCATTAGATATAGTATTGCCATCGCTTTTTATTAAAGAAGAGATATCCTCATCTTTTTCTCCAATAATTGCCAAAAGAGTATCGACAGGTGCAGTTCCTCCTTCTTGAATTCCTATATGAAGCAACTCACCTTCGTTAAAAGATTCAAATTCCATCGTCGCCTTGTCAGTTTCAATTTCTGCAAGAATATCACCCTCGTTAATTTTATCACCAACCTTTTTAAACCATTTCGCAACAGTTCCTTCCTCCATGGTATCACTCAGTCTCGGCATATTTATTATTTCTGCCATATTCTATAGTTTATGTTTTATAAAAGGATAATCTTCTTGTTCATATACCGCATCGTACATTAAACTTAAATCCGGATAAGGTGAAGATTCTGCAAATTTTTCGCATTCTAAAACACGCTCTTTAATGGATTTATCAATTTTATCTAAATCTCCTTGATTTGCATATTTCTTTGATAAAATGACTTCTTTAATTTGAGATATAGGATCAATTTTTCGATACTCCTCAACCTCTGCTTTCGTTCTATATTGTTGAGCGTCTGACATTGAATGCCCTCGGTAGCGGTAAGTTTTCATTTCTATAAAGGAAGGTCCGCCTCCAGATCTAGCAAGACTTATGGCTTTATCCATAGTTTTTGCGACTTGAATAGGATCCATTCCGTCACAAGGTTCGCAAGGCATGTTATATCCTAATCCCAGCTTCCAAATTTCTTCATGGTTAGATGTTCTTGCAACAGAAGTACCCATTGCATAGCCATTATTTTCAACAACAAAAACAACTGGTAGCTCCCATAACATTGCTAAATTCAATGTTTCGTGAAGCGATCCTTGACGGGCAGCACCATCTCCAAAAAAACATAGGGTAACGTTATCGCGTTCAAAATATTTGTCTCCAAAAGCCATTCCTGCTCCTAAGGGAATTTGACCCCCAACAATTCCATGACCACCATGAAATTTAAATTCTTTAGAGAAAATATGCATTGACCCTCCTAATCCTTGGGAAGTCCCAGTAGATTTTCCATAAAGCTCTGCCATTACTCGCTTGGGATCTACTCCCATTCCAATTGGCTGTACGTGGTTTCTGTAAGCTGTAATCATTCTGTCTTTTCCAATCTCCATTGCATGAAGAGATCCCGCAAGAACAGCTTCTTGACCGTTATATAAATGCAAAAAGCCCCTTACTTTTTGTTGAATATAAACTGCAGCTAATTTATCTTCAAACTTTCTCCAAAAAAGCATATTTTCATACCAATCTAAATAAGTTTGTTTTGTTATTTTCTTCATAAAAATCTACTAAATATTTCTATTATAGAATGCCAAAATTACTCAATTATGTTCTACAGGGGAAATAATCCTAATTAATTATTACTTCAAATTTGATATCTCTATTATTGAACTTCTTCTATTGGGGCAAAAGAGTTCTTCCCTATTTCGAAAGCTAAAGAAAAACGTACGGTATTCTCCAGTGGGTTTCGAATACTTGAAGTTGAAAATAAATATGAAATATCTATGTCTAAACTTTTAATGTTAAATCCAGCACCCATTGTAAGGTATCTTCTAGAGCCTTTCTCTTGGCTTTCGTTTAGATATCCAGTTCGAATAGAAAATGAATCTTCAAAACGATATTCTAGGCCAAGTGCAGCAGTAACTTCTTTGAGCTCCTCAGCAGTTCCCCCTGGTGCATCGTTAAAAGACACTAAAATTCCTTTGAAAAAGTCTATATCCGGTTGATTATATCCTAAAAGAATTGATTTATCATCAAATATTGCTACAGGTGTAGGAACCAATAATTTATTGAATTCGGTATAAATTCCCAATACATTACTGTTGTCAAAAAATAAATCTAACCCAAAGCCTATTTTAAGGTTTGTGGGGATAAAGTTTTTTTGTCCTCCGATATCGTAAACTAAACGAGGACCAATATTTGAGACATTAATACCTCCTCTAAATATAGCATCATTCTCTCCAAAATCAAAAATATTACTTTGGTAAAATCCGGCAATATCAATACCTGCAGAATTAGCTGAAGAGGTGTCAGCATCTGTTGCTATTTTTAAATCAGATCGGATATAACGACCAGCTACAGCCATTGAAAAAGTCTGGCTTAGTTTTAATGAATAAGAAAAATCAAGAGTTAGCTCAGAGGGTCTTTCAAGCCCTTGATCAACTATAGAGCCCCCAATAAATTGATTAAATTGAATATCGCCTAAACTAAAATATTTTAAACTTGTTGCCCATGAGCTCCTTTCATTTAAACGATTATGATAAGTTATGCTTCCCAAAAAAATATCATCTACCAGCTTACTGAGATAAGGAGTGTAACTAAATCCCAGCCCTTTTTCAGAAGATACAAAAGCATATTTAGCCGGATTCCATTGTTGAGAATATGCATCTGCAGGTGTAGCAACTCCCAAATCACCCATACCTGCTGCGCGAGCATCGGGTGTAATTAATAAAAAGGGTACCCCAGTTGTAATTACACGACTAGAATTTTGCCCAAAAAAGGAATATATTCCTATAAAAAAAAAGAAAATCGTTTTAAGAATATTTTTTTTTAAAATCATAACACTTTCTAAACGCAAAATCTTAAGAAATGTTATCTACTTTTATTTTTAAAAAAACTTATGAATATCTTACAATATTTTTAAGTATAGTTCGTTAAATGAATAGTTTATAGAGTTGCAAAAAAAAATAAACAACCTTTGAGTCAAAAGATTGATAATTTGTATATTGCAGTACGTTTAGAAACATTAACGAATTATATGAAAGTGAGATATTTAAAACAAATCTTATCCATAATTTACCTAATACTTATAACCACTAGCTGTGGTGGGGGAAACAGCACCTCTCGTGGAACAGGTTGGGACATTAACTCAAAAAAAGGAGGATTTCAATACAATGTTGACTTTGACGAACAAGAAACTGGTCCTGGATTAGTATTTGTTGAAGGTGGAACTTTTACTAAAGGACAAGTACAGGACGACGTGATGCATGATTGGAATAATACACCTAACAAGCAACATGTTATGTCGTTTTATATAGATGAGTCTGAAGTAACTAATCTTATGTACATGGAGTATCTAAATTGGTTAGAAATTGTTTTTCCAACTAATGAAACTCGTTATCGTCAAATTTATGAGGGTGCATTACCTGATACCCTTGTTTGGAGAAACCAATTAGGTTACCTTGAAGAACTAACAACAAATTATTTGCGACACCCTGCTTATGCAGAATATCCTGTAGTTGGCGTCAACTGGCTACAAGCAGTTCAATATGCTGAGTGGAGAACAGATCGTGTAAACGAATACATCTTAGAACGCGAATCATACGTACAAAAAGATGTTAGATATAATGATATTGATTCAAATAGTACCTTTAATACAGAAGCTTACTTGAAACGTCCAGAAACTGTTTATGGTGGTAAAATTGATAGTTTAGCTGGCAAAAATGGTACTGTTAAAAGAGATACAGCAACGGTTAATGTTTATGCTGGTGTTGAAAAGGGATTATTATTACCCTCCTACCGACTCCCCACCGAAACTGAATGGGAATATGCAGCATTAGCTTTAGTAGGTGATCGCGAATACAACACTTATAGAGGTAAAAAGAAGTATCCTTGGTCTGGTGAATATACGCGTTCAAGTGACCGAAGAACCGAAGGAGATCAATTAGCAAACTTTAAACTTGGTAAAGGAGATTATGGCGGAATTGCAGGTTGGTCAGATGACGGAGCAGATATAACAATTCAAGTAAAACAATATCCACCAAATGATTTTGGAATTTATGATATGGCTGGTAATGTTTCTGAATGGGTAGCCGATGTATATCGTCCCATTGTTGACGATGAAGCCAATGATTTTAATTACTATCGTGGAAATGTTTATCTCAAAAATGTGATTGGAGAAGATGGCAAAGCACAAACAATTTCTCCTGATGAGCTTGTATTTGATACTTTACCAAGCGGTAAAATACTTTTAAAAAGATTTCCAGGACAACTCAATCAAGTAGCTATTGATGAAGAAGAAACATTTCTTCGTCAAAATTTCTCTGAAAGTGATAATAGAAACTTTAGAGATGGTGATATTGAATCATCTAGAAATTACGCCAACGGAAGGCCTGCAGATGATGGAAACGCGAAGCCTGAAACTACATTAATGTATGACGCTCCAATAAAAGCTAAAGTAACCTTAGACGATGATGGAAATAAAGTGCGAACGGTTGACAAATCAAGCAAAAGAACAACCCTTATTACTGATGAAACAAGAGTATATAAAGGAGGTTCTTGGAAAGACAGAGCTTACTGGCTAGACCCTGCCCAAAGACGTTATCTTCCGCAATACATTGCAACAGAAAGCATTGGATTTAGATGCGCTATGTCGCGCGTAGGTTCTAAAAGCCAGGTCAAAAAAAGTGCCCGGCATAAAAGAAAAGGATAAAAATCAACATAAAGCATCTTAATATTAAGATGCTTTTTTATTCTATGCAAACACAACAATTATATCAGCTTTTTATAGCATCTTCAGGGGTTTCTACTGACACAAGAACTTTAGAAAAAGGGGCTCTTTTTTTCGCTCTAAAGGGAGATAATTTTAATGGGAATTTATTTGCTGAAAAAGCCCTTTCACTGGGAGCAAGTGCTGTAATTGTTGATGATTCAAAACTTAAAGATTTAAGGCAAAATATTATTGTTGTTAAGGACACTTTAAAAACTCTTCAAGAACTTGCCACATATCATCGCAAACAATTGAACACTCCTATTATTAGTATTACTGGAAGTAACGGGAAAACAACTACTAAGGAATTAATTAGAGAGGTACTTTCTCAAAAGTATAAGGTTCATGCAACAAAAGGAAATCTTAACAATCATATAGGCGTACCATTAACACTTTTGGAGTTAAAAAAAGAACATGAAATTGCCGTTATTGAAATGGGGGCCAATCATCAAACAGAAATTAAAAGTCTATGTGAAATTACATTTCCAAACTGGGGATATATTACCAATTTCGGAAAAGCACACTTAGAAGGATTTGGAGGAGAAGAAGGAGTTATCAAGGGGAAATCAGAAATTTATTTGCATTTAATGGAAAGGCAGCAAAAAATTCTTATCAACGGTGATGATACTATTCAAAAAAAACAAACTGTAAATTATCCTACAAGTAGTTTTGGGCACTTAAAAGAAAATACCTTTCAAGTAAATTTTAATGAAAATTCTT
>TARA_B110000444_G_scaffold261510_1_pt1 | contig 14021 bp, 8 predicted proteins | sample TARA_B110000444 | Tara Oceans TARA_B110000444 (sample SAMEA4398370) | marine metagenome | biome: Polar Biome; feature: [SRF] surface water layer (ENVO:00010504); material: water (ENVO:00002006), including particulate matter (ENVO:01000060) such as... | depth 5 m | reverse complement strand
GTTTGAATACCACCTAAATTTAATACATCAAACGATCTGTTTTGAGTTGCTGTTACAGCAGTGCCACCAACATCACCTGTTGCAGTAGCATTTGATGAACTTGTAGATGTAATATCGTAACTATCTAAAGTTACGTTTGAGATTGCAGTATATGTACCATTAATTTTATCGTGTGCAAGACCATTGTGTGAACCACTAGGCACACCAGCAATTGTTACGTTATTACTTGTGCCGTGCATACCATGGTTTGGATGGAACACTCTGATTAATTTAGAACCATTTGTTGTTCTTAAAGAGTTATTTTTAAGTGTTCTTGTTCCTAATGTGTCGTTAGTTAATGTAACTGAACCTGTTACGTTACTAAATTCTGCTCTTCTTAATTTAAACTTCATATCTTCATTTTGTTCAGCAGACCATGTCATACCATTTTGTGATTTAAATAATACACCAGCGTATGGTTGAGCAGATATTGTTCTATTTGTATCTAAAGATGTTTCACCTATTCTTGCTACGTAAGCATTATAGTCTTGTGAGTTTGCCATTACGACAAAACAATACTCTACGTTTGATTGTATGTAAACAGGACTTGCAAATGTAAATTTAGTTGCACTAGTACCATCTGTACTTGTGTTTACTGAACCAGGATTTAAAGTTACTTCCGAAAATGGTAGTATTTTCTGACCTGGATAACCATTTACAACATCTCTCATTTGAACTGTTACTGGTATAGCAAGGTCTTTTGTACTAAAGAATACATCAATAGATGTTAAGAATACACCACCTTCATCATCAATTAAGAATGTTTGTGCTAATGGATCGTGGTAACCAACTTGTCTTTCTTCTGTTCTAGTTGATGTTCTACTAATACTTTGACTTTCGGTAACACTTCTCATTTCTACACGTGCTTCTCTACTTGAAATAATAGTTTCTCTTACAGTTTCTAATAATCCTCTTGCAACGTATTCAACGTTTGCAGCTGTTTCAACATTAGCGTTAGTTAAACTATTTGTAGATGAACTTGTTAATCTGAATAATCTTTGACCTGTTCTCCATCTAGGATTTGAATTTGTTTTAGGATCAGGTATTGCGAATGTACCTTCAACTTTACCATTAGCGTCTGAAACTAGATTACCACCCAATGCACCACCGTCTGGAGTTACATATGAAGTTACATCTATGTTATCAAAGTAAGGATAAACTCTTGTATTTGGTTTTAATCTTGTTGCAACAAATGTTAATGTTCTACTTCTTATGAAAGGAACAAATGCAACTGAAACAACTCTATCACCGATAGATGTTCTTACTGTTTCAGGTACAGCAACTGCTCTAATTCCTGTTCTTGTTTGTGATACTTGTTGAGCAGTAGTTACTTCTTGTTTTGCAATTACTCTCCAACCATGACCACCTCTTTTCTTATATGTACCTACATTTTTTCTTTCTGTTTCAACAGGTCTTCCTGTCCATGTATCTTGCCATGAGTTCCAAACTGTTGACATAGGAAATTCAGATAACTGACTAGAGTTACCAGTGTTTTTAGTTAAGTTATCCCAACTACCGTTAGGGTTGTTGATAACTAATTCTGGAGCTCTTTCTGTTTCTTTCCATTCGTCACCTGGAGGTGTTAATTCTATTGCACCTATCCATGTAAATACACCAAATGGGTTTACATTGATAGCCTTACTTGCATAAGGTTGATCTATTAATGTTGATTCTGTATAAGGTAAAGTTATTAGATCACCAGTTTTTTGATAGTTATGTGCTGTTCTATCGTCTGCTACTATTGCAGTTCCGTCATCATCTCTTTCAATTAATGAAATAGCGTCTTCATGGAACGTAGGTCTTAACTCACCGTTTGCGTAATCTATAGAAACTTTATAATCATTATTTCCTACATCACCAATACCGTGACCTGTAAAGTTATCTACAACGAAACCATTTTTAAATCTATCAAAACCATTTGAGTCTTGTATTTGTAAATTCTGTGCAGCTGTTTCTAGTAGAGATAATTGAGTATAGTATTCTGTTGTTTCTATTCTCTTTTCTATTCTACCAATATCTCTCATTGTATATCGTTTGTTGTCAACGTGTTCTATACCAACTTCAGATGTATCTAATGTGTATGCAGGTAAAAATAATGTGTATAGGTGCATTGCGTTATCTAATGTACCAGGTACTCTTGGTTCTAATGAACTTGCACCTTTTAATACTTTAAAGTTACCATCTTTATCTAAAAATATTTTATCTACTCTTCCTAAATAGTATTCAAAATCTGATCTTACGTCTGAATTGAATTTGATAGGTTGTACTACTGAAGTACCTGTACCATCAAATGATCTATCTTGGCTACCAGAGTTAATTGTACTTGCGTCATCAACTCTAGGTCTAAAGTCTAAACTATCTCTTAACTCATATCTAATACCTGTATTGTTTGAAGTGTAAGCAGGAATGTCTTCATAACTTATTGCTGAGTATGAGTCAACGTCAAAATAATCTCCTGCACTATGAGAATAATAGTTAAAGTTTACAAGTAATCTACCTGTTGGTGTTAATGCACCAGTTTTAATTTTTAATCTACCTACATCATAGAAGTTATCTCTTTGACCTGTATCTAAATCAAATCTATCTGTAACGTCTGTATGTGATGTTGTTGCAGTCGTACTAAAGTCTGGTGCCATGTAAATTGAATTTATAGCAATTACGTCTGCCTTACTTAAACTTATTGTACCACTTACTATCGTTGCCTGTGTAGTTACAGCAAGTGTTGAATTACTATTAAGTGTTTTTGTTTTAGATGTTCCTACAGTTTTATTTAAAGTAACAAGTGCTTTAATATTGTGAGCAGCGAAGTTAGCACCAAAATCAATTGTCAAAGTAGTTTTAGCACCATTCAATGCAAATATAGCACTACCTTCATGGTTGTTACCTGTTAAACTTAATACATCTCCTACAGCACCTGTTCCACCAGAACCTGTACTTGTAATTGATACAGTATAATCGCCCTCTGCTAAATCAGCAAATGTTTCATTTACACCAGCAGAGAATGTAGCGATACCATCACCAGTAAGTGTTTTAATTTCATGTTTTCTAAATGTGTAAGATGTATCAGACGCATTACTATTTGATGTAGTTTTTAACGTCTTAATATTTTCATATGGCAGTTTAAATATAGAAATATTTTTTTCAGGTGATTGTATTTTTGTTCTTCTTCTTTGTGCAATTGTTTTTGTAGATACGTCTGAACCACCAACAGCAGCAGATAATGTTATTGAACTATCACTAATAATAGCCTCAACTATTCTAATTAAAGAAGTACCACCGTTTGTTGTAAATGATATTGAGTCACCAACAACTAATTCAGATGTAAATCTTGTATTGAAACCTGTAACAGCAACACCACTATTTGCAATAGACAATGTACCTGTTAAAGTTCCATTGTCACCATTTGTAGCGTCTAATGATGTGTCAGCAGTAAACGTAGGACTACCTGCCATTGCAAGTTGTTTAACAGATGTAAAATCGTTTGAAGTTACACCTTTTAAACCTACAGCGTCTGCTTGAATAACAGCTGTATTACTTGATGTGCCACCTGTTATTGTTTCACCAGTAGCAAAAGTACCTTGTACGTTTGATACTATAACAACTCCGTGTGCAGCTGCACCACCTGAAGTATAAGATGTATGACCAGATGTACCATCAATTGCAGTTGTGCCGTCTGTGTTGAATAACTGAAAATTTGATGCCGATGGGTTTCTAACTGTATAAACATTGCTGTTCAATTCAGTCATACCACCTACGCCTGTAATTGTTACTTGTTGACCTTCTTTAAATTTATTTGCAGATGTAATAACAATAGGGTCAGCCTGTGTTGCACCAGTAATTGTAGCACTTTCTGTAGTAGATAAAGATTGAACTGTTGCAGTAGCACCCGAAGTACCACCAGTTACAGTTTCACCTGTTGTAAATGCTTGTGCAGTTTTAATGTTTAAGTGTGTAAATAAAACTATATCAAAAAGATAATGTTTGTAAACAGCACTTGTTACACTTGAACTTGAAAATATGTTTGAGGCAGCAGTACCAGAAGAATATTCAAATCCTTTACTTTTTGCTCTACCGATTGTAGTAATACCTGAATTTGATCCTGTGTTTGCAGTACCACGTGAACTTGTTGCTGTATTGTGTAAAGTTAGACTTTTAAATCCTTCTACACCTGAAGCAGTTGAGATGTCAGGAGAACCATAAATGTTTGTTACGTTTACAAAGTTACCTACATCAAATCTTGTACTAAAATTATTTTGTGTATCAAAATCTCTTGCCTTATCTACAGGTAAAAAAGTTGTTGCGATTGTGTCTATCTCATAACCTTTTACGTATGCTTTTCCAGGAGAGAATCCTATTGCAAGTTTAGTTGCGTCACCACCTGCTGATGATGAAAAGATACCTCTATTATTGCCTGAAGATAAATGTTCTCTAACATCTATATCAAAAGGTCTTACAACATAGTCACCACTTTCGTCAAATGTTCTACGAGCAAGTGTATCTTCTAATACAGCATATTCAGTTGTTCTAACTTGGTTTTGTAATACACCACTTGACAATCTTAACAATTCATAGAAGTTACTATCTTCAGTATTGTTTAATGCTTTTTTGCCTAGTGTTAAAAGTATTTTAAATCTGTGAGCGCCAGGGGCGTTTGAGTTTGATACGCTTTGTGCGTTATCGTTTAGAGATGTATCATCTCCAGGTGTAACAAAAGATTCTGTTACTGATAAGCCAACTCTATAACTAGGAGTTGCTGAATATTTTTCTAATATTAATGTTTGTGCAGAAACTTGAACGTGAAAACCATTGATATAATATACACCTTCTTTAATCTGTGCAGCCGATCCTGTATGACAAGAAGCAACAGCTGCTGTTGAAGTATTAGATGATGTTATTGTTTCACCATGTGTAAAAGCAATTTGTGCACCATCAGAAGCAGTATTGACATATTTAACGAATAGTGTATCTGGATCAGTACCGTCTGTAGCGACAGCATTTACAACTTTAGCAGTAACACCTGAAGTACCACCTGTTAATGTAGTGTCAATGTATGTAGATATATCACTAACAGATTTAGATGTTAACTTTACAGCATAGTATTTTAAATCGTAACCAATCTCTCCAGGAATAACCATTGCACCTTTATCAAAAAGGTGGTCTGACATTCTCTCTATTTGATTTTGTAATTGTGTTTGGGATTGAGTTAATTCTCTAGCCTGTACAGCAAAAGCAGGTCTAAAAAGTACTCTATGAAACTTTTTAGATTCTGTAAAATCGTCATAGTAAGGACTGACATTAAAATCAGTTGGACTTGGCATTATTTATTTTCCTTTATTAAAACTCAATAATGAGTTTGATGTTTTCAGTTTGGTCAGTCGCTCTTGCAATTTTTGTTCTATTCTCAACGTATAAAATTTCTCCTGAGTCATGTTTCAATTCAGGAGCAGCATAACCAGAAGTAAATGAAACATTGTTTACAGTTGATGTAGTAGCCTGAGGAGTACCTGTAGCACTAGATGTTTGTCCAGTAATTACATTTGTACCACTAAAAGCAGTAACGTTACCATTTGTATCAGCACCAGCGTCATTGTGCCTTGTCTGAACATAATATAAAATTTTATTTGTGGCATCCCATTCTACAACTTTACCTACAGCACCAGTTGATGTTTGATTAATTTCTTCATCAACAGTAAATGTTCCTGGTGTAGGTGAAGTATTAATTTTAACAGCGTAAGTGCCTCTTAATGTTGTTGCAGACGCAGCTGAACCAGCCGCATTGTTAGGATTTTTTATTAAACTAATTTTTCTAAAATCGTTTGCAGCCGTAAAGTCGCCAGAGTTAGAACTTTCTGTTCCTTCAAGTGATGTATTCATCATTATGAAAAACCCACCTAATTCTTCTATTGCATTTTTACCATGTCCGCCTTTTGGTGGAATGATAACATCTAATTCTGCACCTGACCCAGCACCACCAGCACCTGTACCAGCAATGATGTCAGCGTTTCTTACATAACCAGAAGTATATCCTGTTCCTGCAGTTGTAACCGTAATAGCAGATATTGCACCTGAACTTAAAGTCACAGAGCATATACCACCACTACCATCTCCTCTAATTGGGATAGCAGTTATTGTTCCTGATGTACCACCACCTGAAACTGTGTAACTTGATCCTGCAGTTTTAATTTTTACTATGTCTAATGCACCATCAACAGCAGCAGAAGCCACAGTTGAGTTTGTTGATACTGCCATAAAATCTGTTGATAAAAAATTTGATTGTTCAGAAGCAGATAATGTGTATATGTATTTCCATTTGTAACCATCACCTGTAGTAATTACAGATGTTGAAGTACCTGTTGGTTCTACTGTTGAGTTAGCATTACCAGCATTGTCTAAACACTTGTAAACATTTCTATCTGAAGTAAGAACATAAAAAGTTGAGTCAAATAAAGTTGTTGCACTACTATTTGATGTAATTCTTGTTGATGTACTACCTGTTACAAATTCTTCGTAATCGTGTCTGTAAATATCGTATGCAGTACCTGTTGTCCAGTTTCTTCTTGGAATAACGAAACTAACGTCTGAACCTGTGATCTTTTTTGCAGCCAGCAGATCATCATAGTTTTTAAATTCGTTTAGTACACTATCACCTGGTGTAGTAGGTGCTGATTCTGTACCTTCGTAGTCTGTTCTTCCGTCTGGTCTTGTTAAAGTACCATAAGGTTGCGCTCTACCTATTCCTAAGTAGTAAACCGTAGCGGCTGATTCAGAAAATGATTCCTGAAACTGTTCCGCATTATTCATTCTAAATTTGTTTGTTATTATTGCTGGCATTGTTATTCCTCTTTATATTTATAATCAAAATCTATTATGATCCTGCTCCTATTATTGTTTTTACTGTAGATCCACTTGAGTCTAATATCAGTAAAGTAGTTGCACTTACTAATTCTGTAGATGATACAGTATTTGCTTGTAGAGCTGCAGTACCCGTAACATTGCCTGTTCCATCAAAACTTGCTGATGTCCATACTACGTCACCTGTCATACCTATTGTACGACCTGTTGCTAATGCAGTTGCAGTCGCAGCGTTACCTGTTGTTGAACCTGAAGTGCCTGATACGTTACCTGTCACGTTACCTACAAGGTTACCTGTGACATTACCCTCAATATTACCTACTAATGTGCCTGTAGTTATTGATAGGTTACCTGTATCTGAAGCAGTTGCAGTTGTAGTACCTACAACGAATTTATCAGCAGACTCGTCCCATGCGATTATAGCATTATCGCCAGTAGAACCTCTTTCCATGATGATACCTGTATCATTAGCATTTGAAGAAGCGCCACTATTTAATTCTAGTAAATTATCGTCTATAGTTGTATTTGTAGAGTTTACAGTAGTTGTAGAACCATTAACTGTTAAGTTTCCTGTAACTGTTACAGCACCACCAAATGTAGCAGCACCTGCTTCTGACATATCTAATGTTAGTGCTGTGATAGTTGAACCACCATCATTACCTTTGAATACCATATCTTTATCTGATACTAATGATGTAAGAGTTAAATTATCATCGGTCATATCTACCTGACCAATATCGGTTGAACCATCTTTAAATTTTATCTGATCACCATCAGCGTCTAATGTAATATCTCCAGTAACATTTACTGTAACTGAATTAGGATCAACTCGTATGCTACTCGCAGATGAATTGAGAATTAAAGCATTACTACTTGCGATTGTTAAATTTGTTCCATCACCTTCAATTTTCTCACCATCATCACCAAATGTTAAACCTACGTTTGCAGGTATATTAACATCATTTGTAGCAGTTAAATCTATATCCGCTGTACTTGTGATATTTGCAATAACTGGTGACGTTAATGTTTTATTAGTTAAAGTTACTGTACCAGTTGCTGATACAAAACCAGACGTTAAAGTAGATCCGTCACCGAACGCAGTATAGATTTCGTTAAAGTTGTCGTTGATTATATCACCACCGACACGTAACGTACTACCCGATCCGTCGTTTGCTGTTGATCCAATGTTTATTGTTTGTTTTGCCATATCTCTCTCTTACTATTTATATCTTAACCTACATCAAATTTAACATTACCACTATCAAATTTAGTTTGTGTTTCATCAAACGAATTACCAGTCAACTCACCTATTTGTGCAGGGATTGTAAAGTTTGTTCTTATTTTTCTACCATTCTCGTCTGAAGTCATTAAAAATATTGCATTTGAACCATCTAATGATGTTCTAGTACCTTGTACTTTTATAGCACTTAATTGTGCAAATGTAATACCACTACTACTAGGTGTACCGTTCGCTGTTAGACCAAATGCCGTTAGTATCATCTTATTGAGAGTACCAAATCTAGGTCCTGCGTATGCAAAACCTTGTCTTACATTGACATTGTTTATATCTCGTCTAACTCTACTTATATAATCTATTGTAATTGGTTGAGTTTTAAGTGTTACATCTCTAGTTGTTTTACTAAATTGTGAAATTGTATCTGTATCAAAGTCAGCAGAAACGACAGCGTTAGCATTTGCTCTTAAACTCGTACCATCTGATTGTGTACCTAATCTACGACCAATAAGTTTTGAGTATATTCTTGTAATAACAGATTTTAAGATTTCTGATATACCAGAATTAACGCCTGTTACTCGTCTGACTTGACCATCTAACCTTGACTCAATAGAAATTTCTCCTTGAAAATAAAAACCAGATGAGTGTAGTGTTTTAACGTAAGAGTCTCTCCATTCATTAATTGATCTACCAACTTTTATAATATATGAATAATCTTGGTACAATAAACTATCTTGTACTTTCATAGCATTTTCTGATACCCAACCATCTTCATTTATAAAACTACCATCTGTAGTTACAACTGGAGCAATTGAAAGTGTACCAGTTGCTTGCTGTAGTCTTAATGCAGTAAATGTACCACCATTGCCACCAGTAATTGTTTCACCCTCAACAAATGAACCACTATGATTTTTTGCTTTTACAATATTCAAAGTAGTATCTACAGAAACAACCTCAGCAGTGACACTACTAGTACCACCTGTTATAGTTTCACCAGTAGTTATACCACCAGTTAAAGTGTTAAATAAAATATAAGTTGGTAATTTTATTGTTGGAGCAGGACTTGCTTGATAGTTATATCCTGATTCAATAACTTTCATTGTTAAGGCACGTCCTATTTCAGAACCATATGCTAATAGTTTTGCACCACTACCAGATGATGAAATCGTCACACTAGGTAAAGATGTATAACCATTACCAAAATTAATCATTCTTATATCAGTAATATCTTCGTTACCTGAACCAGCTTCTTGTACAACTTTATTACCAAAGTATTGATCGTCCCTACCTGTTTCATCTTCTAAAATTAATTGACCAGTACCAGTACCACTTTCTAATGTGACACCACCATTAACAACTGAAACTTTTGCAGTTGCATTACCTGATCCAAAATTTACTGTATCACCTACAGCATAACCACTACCACCTGAATCTACTAAAACTTCTTGTATTGCACCTGGACCTACTGTACCTATTTTTACGCTTGCACCAGAACCACCTGCTGTAATTTCAGCGTCATCATCTAAATTATATAATGCACCATCATTTGTAATTACTTTTTCATTTATTATACTTGAAATTGTTAACGATATAATTACATCATCATCTGTATTATCTGTACCAGTAATTGTTTTACCTGCTATAAATGTACCAGATATAGATTGATCGCCTAATACTAATTCTGTAATTTCTACACCACCGATTAAAAATCTAAATACGTCTTCTATGATAGCAGTTGCTTCATTTACAGTTGCGTCTGTTGGATCATTTGCTTGAGTAATAACTTGACCTACAAGGTTACTAGTGTTAGTAGAACCTACTGCTAAACAACGTATTATTTTTCTAGTGTCCCACTTACCATCAGACACCCTTAACATATTATCTTTTGGATATCTTATTTCTGCAGGCTCATTAAATAGTAATTTAAAAAATATTTCACTTGCATGTTTTGTACCTTTTGATTTATATAAACTTTTAATATTTTTTATTAATTGATTTTTTTCTACGTCACCATGTAAGTTTTCTGGTACGGACGTTAAGAAAGAATTTCTAAACTTATTTAAAAAACCTGAAATAGTTTTATCTACATCAGCGTAGTCTAAAAGTTGTTGAATATTTTGAACTGGATTTGCTCTGTATTTACCTATAGTAGCTTGAGCGCCTGAAGATGAGCCTGTAATTAATTCACCTTCTTTAAATTTATTTTGATGTGCAACAAATATACGAGCACCATCGTCAACGTCTTCTACTAAAACCGTAGAAGTAGCACCACTTGTAGAACCTGTTATTGTTTCGCCATTTTGAAAATCACCATAACTTGTGTCTTCTAAAAGTATATTGTCGTCACCATCATCTTTATTTACATTTGTACCACTTAACTGAATTTTACCACCCGCTGATCCTTCTAGTTTTACATGGTCGGGATCGCCAATGTTTGTAAGTTGTATTTCTGCTGATTCTAAAAGTTGATAATATGCTTTTACAAAATCTAAAAATAGTGGGTGATCCTCAAGTACAAAATCAGGTACTTGTGAATTTATAAGATTTGATATTTTATCTTTAAAGTTGGCCATTTCATTTAATAACTACTAGTCGTGGTATATCCAATACCAGCGTTTGCTGAGCCTCCTACTAATGTATCAGCCTCAACTGTAACTGAACTGTTTGCAACATCAATTTCTAATACTTGATTTCTAATAGGAACAATGTCATTTGAATTTGGTTTAACTGTAACCTCTATAACTGTTGAAGCTGTACCTCTTATGTTTTCTATATTAGAAACATTTAGAGAATTTACTTCAACTTTACCTGTTGAATAATTAATTGTACCTTGTGTACTATTAGAATATGATCTTACAGAGCCATCTTCTTTATATCTTCTTACATTGCCTTGTCCATCATCATCTAGGAAATAAACGTTTGTAGCGTCACCATCAATTTTAAATCCTGATGAACTTAAAATACCACCTGAAGCAGTATTATGTCCTGAATGTGGATTATATAATGAGTTTGCAAAGTTAATTGTATATTTTGTAGAACTACCTAATGTAGGTAAAAAAGACTTTCTTAATTTAACTGTAGTTATGTTTGATAAAATACTTTCATCCGTTTCATCAATTAAACCAGTAAGTTTTGAAAATCTAAAAACAGTATCAAAAGATTGTAAAGTGTTTGAGTTATAATCTGTTAAAGTTGTAACTACATTTGATTTAATTGTATCTGAAGTTTTTGGTGTACTTGTTTCATCAAACTTAACGTTAGATGTTATAATTAGATTTGTCGTTTCAGGATCAATGATAACTGGTGTTACTGAAGCAACTGAATATTTTTTTAAATCTTTTACAATTCTATCCTTTGTTGCGTCTGTCAAATTTGATCCACTTGTTGGTAAAATAGAAAGATAAACTCTACCATAGAATGGTGTTTCAGCGTCTTCACCACCCCAAGCACTAACTGATTGTGTGTTAGCATAAAGTTGTTTTACTTTTGATTTATAGTCTTCTATTGTTACTGCTCTATCTTGTGACGCATAGAAATTAGGTGCATTAAATTTAATACTTTGTAAACTTTCAGGATCAGCACCACCTTGTGCTGATGAGTTAACTGTTGTAGTTACATCTGTAAAACCAGAAATTGAACCTGATAGATTAAAAGATGTTGCACCGTTAGCTTCTGTTTTATTTGTTACAACATAACTTACATTAATTATATTACCGTCATCTAATTTTTTACCAATTACACCATCACCAAAATATATTTCAAACTGACCATCTTCAGCTTCTTGTAAAAAGTAAACTTTTGAATTACCATGTAATTCTGTAATTGAAGTTGCTTGTTTGTATGTACTTTGTGTTATGTCTGAAGCACTATTTTGTATTACAACTTTTATAGTAGTTGTATCTGCTCTATCACTAGGAATTAAAAATCTTTGATCTATGTCCTGTGTGTCATTTGTGTAACTGTAAGTTACATATGTGCCTTCGTAAATATCTAAACTTTGTGCTGTGTAAACACCATCAACTGGTTGTACAACCTTGTCTGATACTGAAACAAACGTATAAGTTAAACCATCTATTGATGATGTGAATTTTGTACCTGCAGGAATTGTAATTGAAGCACCTGTACCATCATTGATTACTAATTTTAAATCAGCAATTGGTGCTCTAGCTGAGTTAGGTATATACCCAACTAATTTAGCCAATGAAGAAACACTTGATCTTAATTGTGCTGTATCCATAAACATTTCGTTTGCTACGAAATTTGCATTGTAAGCTAAATAGTGTGTATTGTATGCAAGTAAGTCCAATAGTATTGCCATTGAACTACCTTCAAAGTCATAATCTTTAAATTCGTTTTGATTTGATAAAAATCTTTTAAGTGAACCTTTTATATTTTCAAAATCTAATTCTGAAATATCTAATTTGTGTTGTTTAGCCATTTTATCTTACTCTTTGTAAAAATGTTGATACTGAAATTGGTTGTTCTACGCCATTAACTAAAAAAGAAACCATAATGTCTATGCCATTATTGTCCTCATCTTCCCTAACAATCACATCTTCTACTGAAACTCTAGGTTCGTATTTTTCAATTGCCATAGCAACTCTATCTTTAATGAGTACCATTAAAGGTTCTGTCATATTCTCAAATAAAAATCCTCTTAAATTACAGCCAAAGTCTGAATTGAAAGGTCTTTCGTATTTGTTTGTTAAAATTATATTTTTAACACTTCTCTTTATCGCCTGAACATCAAATATTCTTGCAACATCTTTAGTTGCAGGATTTTTAGTGAAACTTAAATTTAAATCGCTGTAAATACGGTTTGATCGTTTACTTTGATTAGTTGTAGTTGCGTCATAGTTAGAATAAGCCATATCTATATTTATATGACTTTACAGACCATTTACTAATACATTTAAAGAACCTGAAATCATTGCACCTGCGTCAGCACTATCAGTTACACGACCCCAAGGTATACCACCTATCTTTACATTTGTTGATCCTTTGTTTAAAAAGGCTACGTGAATAGAACAAGGTGGAATAATAGGTGGAACTTCATGTGATACAGTCGGAGTGCCTTGAACAGCACCTGGAATTGCATTTGCCTTTACCGTTCTAACTAAAGAAATCGCTAAATTAGTGATTCCAGCACACGCATGGCCTGTAGTTAACGGATCTCCTTCTCTAACTGCCATATCTTTGTTTTGCCTCGGCTTGCCTTTGTTCTCTTTCGGCTTTTAGTAACATTCTTTTCTTTTCTATCTCAATTGATTGACGTATTTTTCGTCCAACTGGTATTTTTATTGAATCTACGATTTTTTTGCCTTTTTTACTGATATATTCAACGCCAATGATCTTATCCTTAAAATCACCTTGTACAGACATTGTTGCTTTCTTCAAACTCATGGATTCCTTCTCTTTTTCGTCACCCGATTCGTTCCAGAACTTAAAAATTCTCATTTTTTTCATAATTTCCTCAATTTTAGTGTTTTTCTACTATTTATAAAGGTTTTTAGAGAACAAAACAAGAACATATGCCATTTTTTTCCATTTTTTGCTTGATTTTTATGTAAAAATACGGTATTATAGTAGTATATGAAGAAAAAAACAAAGGACAACAAATAATATGCAAGATATCGCACTTTCAAAACAATCTATACAGTCAATTGAAGCTTATAATAAATTAAGAGAGATGGAAGAAGCTGTTAAGAGAGTTGAAAAAAGAATAGTTAAAGGTAAAGAGTTACTTAAAACAAAATCTTTATTTCAAGTAATACAAATAATGAAAACTAAAAAGGATATATAACACTATGGCTAATCAAAACATTATGAACAACTTGACACTTGCTATCGTTAGAAACATTGCTTATAGTCAAATCAATAAGATCAATAAAAAGAT
>TARA_B110000444_G_scaffold233741_1_pt1 | contig 14022 bp, 1 predicted proteins | sample TARA_B110000444 | Tara Oceans TARA_B110000444 (sample SAMEA4398370) | marine metagenome | biome: Polar Biome; feature: [SRF] surface water layer (ENVO:00010504); material: water (ENVO:00002006), including particulate matter (ENVO:01000060) such as... | depth 5 m | reverse complement strand
TTTTTACCCTCGCTGCTCAACATCAGTGGCCTCTCCTACTCCGAGTGTGCACGCCCCGACCGCAGCCTTGATGGCGGGATCCTCCTCCCACAGCCGCTCGTGTCCTTTATGGGGTGCGGCATGACTCCGACGTGTCGTGTCAAGTGCGCCACCGAAATTGGCTGGTTCGAGGACATGCAAGCCGCCCAGGTCTCCTACGAGTCCTCCTACACACAGGTGCTCAACGAGACGTACCTCGCGACATGGGCGCCGCAGGCCGGCCCGAGCTTTCAGCCGCTCCTGGTGCAGACCTACGTGCAGCAGGGCACCTCGCCGTGCATGTACCACTATACTGTTATTGCGCGGTCGCTGAAACCCGCCTCAAACTCTCGGGTGCTGACCGCCGACTGGGACCTGCGGTCGTACTGCATGATGACCAGCGGCGCGGACCTGCTCCAACTGGAAGCGCGGGTCCAGCTGCCGGGAACGGCGCCGTGGAAGGTTGCCTATGACTTTCGGGGCGCACGCGAACCCGCGGCGCAGCGCGTGGACCTCCTCGCGATGCTTCCGCGCGTGTTTGACTACACGCAGCAATCCCGGCGGCATTTCCTCGGGGGGGTCCTCGTGCAACTACACGACACGCGCACGGCGGATGACATTGTACATCTGATGACGATTCCGACCGACGGCGCTCGCGTTGATCACCGCGTGCTCTTCCGCGCCAGCGACGTCCTGTTGCGAGCGGACATGGTCCCTCCACACCTCCTCAACGCCCACTTGGTCGAGGAGTGCGCGCCCCTGCCGTCGGGCGAGGCCTGGGACATGGGCAGCGTGGCTCTGCTCATGGACGAGTATGCACCGCGCTTCTTGCACTCCTACACATTTTTCGCGAGCGAAGATCCCGTCGATGTCTCGTTTTTCTTTGGCACGGAGATGCACTGGGCTGTGCGGCAGGAGGACCAGAACTGCCTCCTCCGCTCGCATCTGCTCGCGCGCATTCAGCCCGACCCCGCGCACGCCACGCCCGTCGCCGTGCAGGTCAGCGGGCGCAACCTCTTTGCAGGGACCACGCGCACGGCGTCGACGCTGGTCCTCGGCAGCAGCGAGCATCCCAACCATGATGTCTACGTCGCCAACACCTATGAGTGGTGTCGCTACCGCATCACCGACATGTTTTTTGTGCACAACATGTCGAGCACAAAGGAAAAGTGCTATCGCGACGCCGGGGTATCGCGCGCGACGCGCCTGGCCGGCTCGCCGTCGTATGCCGTGAGCACGACGCTGGTGCGCAACAAGACATTGGGCAATGCGTACGTTCTGGTGCGCGCCGCGCTGGACTCGTCGTCGCGAAAGATCTTTTGGGCCCGGTCGCTGCAGGCCACGCTCGGGGTAGAAGACGTGCGCTTGACAGAGGTGCCTGGCACCGTCGTCCCGCTGCAGGTGACGCACAAGCAGCAGTGCACCTACATGTCGTGCAACGCGTGCGAGGACGCCGACACCCGGGTGCTGTGCCAAGCCGCGCAAGACTGCGTCGTGATGGAGTGCTTGGGCACGCGCGTGTCGGCGGGCAGCTGGTTCTGCTCGCTGGGGCTCCTTCTCCGCGGACAGGCCACGCGCCGCCTTGACGAGCTGGTCATGGCGTGGCACCTCTTTGCCGAGACCGTGACGCTCGGCGTCGAGGCCGGGTCGCTGCGGATGGGGCTCACGGAGATTAAGATCGAGGCGATTTCCAACGCGGTCTTGACCGAAGTCTGCCAGGCCAAGGACATGACGGCGGTGCTCTCGACCGTGCTGCCCACGTTTTTCATGACGCTCTCCAACGCCGCCAACAATGTGCGCATGAGCGACTTTACCCTCGACCCGGCGTCGAGCGCATACGCAGCAATGAGCCGCGTCGTCTCGCCAACGCTCAAGCTCGCGGAGATCCAGTACGTCATGGCAGCGTCGCAGATGATCAACCAGGTGCTCCTCGGCTACGTGCAGTTTGTGTACGCAAGCTCGCGCATCCTGATGTGCTCGGCGCGCTCGCTCAACAGCCTGAGCGGCGGTCTCTTTGAGATTATCGACTATGACTTCAACGTTGAAAACGACGTGTGCAGCATCATGCTGCCGACGCTCGACTACATTGACGAGGACTTGGCGACGCGCGTCGAGCGCCTCTACAGCAATGTGCGCGCGACGGGCACGACGGCAGTCGAGGTGCGCGACACGCGCGGCAACGTGCTCGCGTCCGACGGCGGCAGCATCGCGGTGGATGTTTTGCAAACGATTACCACGGTTGGCATCAGCTCGTGGAATTTGCGGGACGCCAACACGGACTTTGACAAGCAAAAGGAGAAACTCAAGACCCAGCTCGGGGCCTCGGGCGCCGATGCCAGATCGCGGAAGCGACGAGGGCGCCTCGACGACGGCGAGCAGGTGTTGCCGGACCGGCGCTTTGTGCTGTTTTACCTCAGCGCAATCCTGGACTGGGTGGTGGGGTGCCTGTACGGGGCGGCTGGACTGGCGCGGCTCACCGAGTCGCAATGCGCCATCAAGCCGGCATTCATGGCCGAGGTGACGCAGTGCGCGTGTGGCGACAAGGGGGCGTATATTCCAGCAGATCAGCAGCAAGCCGTGCTTGACACCGACCCACCGCCGCTGTGGTGCATGGGCGTGTTGCGCATGGTGGACCGCGATGGCGCTGTGGTGTACATTAACAACGCACTGTCCTACGCCATGCTTGTCGCGCGGTACGAGGCCCCGGGCGAACGCTACCTCGAGTGCGTGGCCTCCTCGGGCTTTGACAGCGCGGAATGTCAGGCGCAGGCCGACGCACTGCACGCGACCATGCGTGAGTGGGGGCGCGTGTCCCCGCTCGCCGTCCTGTCGCGCTGCCGCGAAAACTATGCCGCGCGGCGCTGGGACCCGGGTCTTTTTGCCGCGCTGCATGCGGGCACGCGCGCCATGGTGCTCGCACACCGCGACGTGAGTGAGGCCACGCTGACCAACCTGGAGGCGCGCGTGCGGGGCCTCGACCGCCCCGAGGTGGCCGTGTGCCTGGCCCAGGGTGAGGAGGTCAATTCCATCGAGAGCTGTACGGCTGCGTTTTTCCGCGACACGGGAGGGGCGACCTTTGACGTGTCGGGGCGCGCGGCATATTTCTCCTACGCCAACCGCGATTTTTCAGGGGCACGCGCAACGCCGGACGCATGCCGCTTCCTGTCGCAGCCGGATCTCGTGGCGGCGTGGGGCGCGGACATGGGAAATCAGCTGCAGCAGTGCCAGACGTCGATGGGCACGAGGGGTGTGTTTGACAACACAACCTGTGCATTTGCCAATCGCGCGTGCCCCGTGTCCTTGAGCACGGTGTCGCTCGCCAACGGGCGCCGCACCAATGCCCTCGGACTCTTTAACAACGACGACGAGGGGACCGTCGACGATGCGGCTTACGAAAACCTGACCTCCTGTGCGCGGGGGCAAATTGCTGTGCTCTGGGCCGAGAAGGAGCAGCAGTTTTCGGAGGAGAATCTCGCAAAGTACGACTTTAGCTTTGTGAGCTTCGAGGGGGACAACCTGCACTCGTTTGTAGACTGCATGGTGCAGGGGGGGTACTCGTCGGTGCCCATCTTACCCGCGGACCCCGGCGGACGTCTTGAGAATCTCACATACCAAGCCCCCTACAATACCTCGCAATGCACCCCCGCGTCCATCTTTGACAGCCAAGACCCAGAGGGCATGCGTATCGCGTCGCACACCTGCGGCTCTGCCACGCGCGCGGGGGTCGTTAATATGCTGCTCAAGGGCCTTGACAGCACCGCCACGGCGCTTATAAGGAAGCGTTTGATTCGAATTTTCACGAGGGACATTCCCGACGCCCTTGTTCTGCACAAGCTGCACCGGGATTGCGCAGAAGACGGCGAGTGCACCCCAGAGATTGACTTTGGAACAACATACACCGTACAGGAAGCCATACAGGGGCAGAGCGTGCTGCTGAATATCAGACAGCAGACGACGGTGAGTTTTTCTATTTTTTATTATTGCAGAGTATCTCGAGTGCATGCTGTGCATGGCACGCATTGCACACAGCACTATCAGCAAAAAGTCAACAGGAGGCTAGGCATCCAGGAGTGCTGCAATGCGTTGGAGCAGCGGATGGGTGCGGGCCTGTTGCGCCCCTGCGTGGCCGCGCAGCGCGTCTAACACTGTGTCAGCCGAGAGTGGGTGCTCGGTGGCTTTTTCATTGGCCAGGGCCCGGAGCTCCTCGAGCACATGCACCATGTTCCAGAACAATACTGCATTCACACGCTGCGTACCATTGTGCGTGTGGCGGTACTCTGGACCACAGCATGTGCCGGGGCCATTGCACGCCAGCCATTGCGCGTCCTCCTGCATTTGCTGCGCTACAAACGCGCGGCGGCCGTCGAGGACACGGCACGCGTCCTCGAGCTGCATCGTGCCATCGTCGTCTGGCACAGCGCGCGGCGGCACGGTGGTTCGTGCCATGTAGGACTCATTGGCGGCGCGCTCGGCGCGGAACTCGGACGCGCGCACAGCGTCGACAAAACTGGGGACGGACATTGCGACTCGTCGCTGCGCCGTGCGTGTGGAGTGTTGGGTGTTTTTCTTTTCTGACCCATCTCCCGCTAACCTCGTGTACCTTTGAAATGTCTCTCGTTACGCGCGCAGACTAATTCGCTGGTGTGTGGCAGGCGCTGGTTCGCTTCCAGACCGAGGAGCTCAACACCTCCCTCATCATGTACCCGACAGAGCGCGTGGCGCTCCACAGCGCCCAGGTGTCGTACCCCGTGCACGGCGCGCTGCGCGGCGACGCGGCGGAGTTTGCGTTTCCACTCACGCGCGCGGTCGACGGCGGCACGAGCATCCAGGCGCAGTGCGAGGGCCTGCTCCGGACAAGGGTCTGGAGCCACCCCACGGCCGCGCGCGGTGACCTCCTCACCCTCGCCGCGCTGAATGCGCTCTTTGGGAGCGCGGCCTCGGGCCACGCGTGGGAATCCGCGGGCACAACGCGCCCGGAGATGGGCCGCGAACTCGTGCACGACAAGCTGGCGCGCGGGCTCGCTGAGCGCAGCCCGGCCCCGCGCTTTTCCGCCAGCGAATGGGCGGGCTTTGGCATTACCGACCTCGCCCTCGACCATGTTGTTTGGGCCGGGGACGGGTACTGGCGACCGGTTGCCGCGGTGGACAGTGGACCCTGGCACCCGCTCGCGCGCGAGGGCCACGCGCCGTCGGGGGCGGCAAACTTCAGCCGCGCTCATGTCGTACAGGCGCTGGTTGACTACACGCACATTGAGCGGTGGTGGGAGGGCCTGTACGACGCGCGGATCGTGCCCTCGGCGTCGCAGTTTTGCACGGATGGGGCGGCCCCGGATACGGTGTCGCCTTCGTACAGCACGGCCAGCATCGAGGCCGAATTGGAAGAAATATTTGGCAGCAATCAGAGGGATGATGTCCTCGAGCGATCTGACATGGATAAGAAGGTGGACTGGGTGAACTGGGGGCCACGGGATCGCACTGTCGGTGCGATGCACGCCGCTTGTCCGTGCGTCCCGGCTGGTGATGACAATACAGCAACCGTGGGGTCGTGTCTGATTTCGCGCGTTGTCTGCGACAAACTGGAGGATGGTGGTCTGTTGCCACACGGACTCCGCGACGCGTGCAGCGTACTCGACGTGCAGGATACCACGCAGGTCGTGGCGTACCCGGATCACGAAGCTGGGCTTGTCCGCGAGGCGCTGCGCGTGCATGGACCGGTCGACATGCCCTGCAGCACGTTTGAGCCCTCTTCGTTATGGGGAATCGCGGAAGGATACGAGGGGGATCTCCTCTGGCACGGCGCCTCTGGCGTAACAATGCGCAACATGCGGCATGTGTCGGAAAACTTGTGGCGCCACGTCGGCGAGAGCGACCGCAAGCTGCGCGCGTCGTCGGCAGACGGCACGGCGACACTCGGGGTGCCGGGCTGTGATACGAGGAACAGTTCGCTGGTGGAGGCTGAGGCCTTTCCGGCCGCGCATGTCGTGCCCGAGTCGCCGGCGCTGCTCGCGTGTGCACGCTACGTCTTGGAGGGCGTGTGGGAACAGGCCCTGCGCGTGCACGGCGTGACGGGCCTGGAAATGACGCATGCCGAAGAGGCGCGCGCGCTGTGGCGTGAGCGCTGCACGGCCAAGATTGACAAGCTGCGAAGCTGCCAGGAGCTCGGCGCCTTTGGGGCCACCGTGCCGGCCTCGGCCCCAACGGATGCGTGTCCGTTTTCGGTGGACCCCAACGAGGGCGAGCTGCGCCTTTTGCGCCATGCCTGTCTAATTATAGACTTGCTGTCGCCCGATCGTCCGCTGTACGACCCCTTTGCTTGTCGCACCGTGGCGGGGCAGGACATGAATGCAGTGCTTATTACCCGAACATGGCTGCACTTTTCGTGCCGCGTTGCGGACCCCCAGGAGATGCTCGCGGGCGACGCGCAGGGCCTTGCCGACGCGCCCGGGCTCAGTGTTGCCTTTGCAGAGGGTGTGCTGGCCGTGGGCGCGCAGACCGACGACCAGGCCACCGCCAAGGCCGTGCGAGCGTACCTGTTCCCCGAAGGCGGCGCCGACTACACGCGTTGGTTCGACCGCGGAGAGTATGCCGCTGATGGCGAGGACCGGACCGGCGCGCTGACGGCCCTCGGGGACAAGCTCGCGCGCAGCGTAGACGCCGAGCGTTTCGGCACCACGGTCGACCTCACAGACGAAGAGGCCATGCACCTCGTACCCGAAAATGTCGCCAATGTGCTTGGCGCGTCCGACTACATCCGCGCGGGCGGACGGTACTGGCAGCCCGCAGCGCGCCTTGCCGCCAACGAGACGGTGCCGCGCGGCGCGCACTTTCGCAGCGCGCCGTACTGGCCGCAGCACTGGCAGTATCCGCTCGGAGAGGCGCTCACTGAGCACCCCGAGTACATGGCGGGATTTGCCAATTACATGGCCATTGTCGACGGCGAGGTCACCGTGGCGTCGGGGCTGGCCCGTGCGCTCTACGCCGACGAACCCTCGGCGCAGTTTTACGGCACCACTGGGCAGTGTCGCGAGCACACCGTCGGCATGCCCCTGAAGGACATTAATACACACCGCCTGTGCACAAGTGCGTCCACGGACACGGTTGGGGCGTCGTGCTCGGCGTCGGCGGCCGCGGACGCGGGCGGTGGCTACGGCCCGGTCTTGGGGCCCCTCTTCCAGGTGGCGAGGCTCTGGCTGTCGACGAATGGCTTCCAGCAGAGCGTCGTCACTCCAGAGTACACCTATGCCGAGTTCCTGCAGCACTCTGGCGCGACGGACCACGCGCGCGACACGTCCGGCGGCGGCCCATCGTCGCTGGCCATCCTCCACGAGCAGTGCAACATGGACCCCGAGCATTTCCGGCGCTCGGTCGCGGCCATGGGTGCCGTGCCGGGGGCACCAGCCGTGGAGTGCAACCGCACGTCCGACTGCGCGGTGCAGCGCGGCGAGGTGTGCCACGCCGGCGGCACATGCGGCACGATCGAGGTTATTGTGCGCAATGACGACGAATCCGACGTCGAGTTTGGCGTTGTGTCGCCGGCGTGCGACGCCTCGCCGGCCGTATCGGGGGCGAGCCCCTGGAAACGCGCGCGGCACTACCTGGCGCAGCATGGCATGTGTGCGCATCGGCACGCCGTGACGTACGAGCGCATGCTCCTGGCGCTCGCGGCGCCCAACAACACGCGCCAGGCGTGCACGCTGCGGACAACCACCACCACTGACGCCCTCGGCCTCGAGTGGGTGGAAGTCGGTCAAAACGAGACCGTCCGAAATCTCGAGGACGTGTACAAAGGCGGCCAAGTCGAACGCTTGCGGCAGCACATTGGGGATCCCGTCAAGCAGAAAATGTCGCTGGCGACGTGGCTGTCCTTTGGCATCAACGACCTCCGCCCGGGCGACTACGTGCGGCTAGAAACCAATGCGGCCCCGTATATGATTCCTGTCGGCAACCGCACCTTTGAATATTTCGAGTGCCAGCGCAACGCGACCGAGTGGGACTGGGTCCGCGAAAACCCAGGGTGGTGGGGCAAGCGCTCCGCGGCGCTCGACCAGACAACGGCGGAGATGGTGGGCGAGCTCGGGGAGTTTGACCTGGACCCGCACGCCTGCGACTATGAGCCGCTGCACGCGCAGGACTGGGGCTGGTGCAACGTGGCACACCGCGAGGGTCCGGTTGCCGCGGACGACGCCCGGTATACGCACTGGATGCGCCTGGCCGCGTCGCATGATAATTTCACGGTCATGCGCGACGAGGCCGACCCGGCCAACGACATTAGCGGGGACAATTTTGCCTGGAACAAGCTGCGCTTCCTCGGCCTCGAGCGCGAGGCCTTGCTTCCGCTCGTGGACCCAGAAAGTCGTCCCCAGGCCGTGCGGGTGACGCAGTGCCAAAACTTTGGCGTGTGTGAAAGTGGCGACTTTACGGTGGGCGGGGTGCGCGGGAGCTTCCACCGCTTCTTTGTCGACCACGCGGAGAATGCCTCGCGTTTCTACCAGATGGACAATGTCGAGCTCTGTGGGCCCATGGGCGTGCACCGCGGGGGGACCGACTGCGAGCTCGACCCGGCCGTGACGACCCTGTTCCATATCGTGCATAACGAAACGCGCGGGGCGTCGCCGTGCCGCGACATTTTTGAAAAGATGCGTGTCACGACAAGCGGCCAGGGCGTCAGCAGCATCTTGGAGTACGACACAGAGACCTCGCGGTGGAAGTATTCCACCACGCAGCGCGAAAGCGTGCGCGCGATCCTAAACCGCTTCTTTGCGCTCGACTTTGGGCTCGAGACCCGCCAGACCAACGCCAAACTGCACAAGGCTCTGTCACTGTGCGCCGAGGACCTTGTCAAGGTGCAACTCGCGCCCGGGAGCTCCCTGCAGCAGCTGATTGCGGAGAAGGAGCGCACCAAATACGACTTGCACGAGAACAAGACCGCCGGTATGTACATTTTCCTCGACTTTATCGCGCTCGAGGTGCCCGTGTTCTGGTGGCTCAAGTTTGCACTCGAGCGCATCTTTTTTGTGCGCCAGTCCAGCGAGGACGTCTTTGTGCTCGACCGCGCGACAATGGCGACGCCGTGGTTTGACGCCGAGCGCCTCGCCGACCAAAAGATGGAGATTCCCCTCGCGTCCTACAAGAACCGCGGGAAGTTGGATCCGGGGCTGTCGGTTCGGGGACTCTGGGCAAGCGTCAACTCGGTGGCCACCTATCCCTTGGTTGCCGTCAAAAACGTGTTCTTCGCGACCATGGCGCGGTGGCTGTACAGCAAGATCGGCAACAAAGTCAAGTTTGGGCGCTACGCAAACCTCGTGCTGCCTGAGCGCAGCATGCTGACCGAGCGGCAGTCGCAGTCGTTTATGCGATGCTTTGAGAGCACTGTGTTTGGCACAACGTCGGCCCCGGCCTTTACACACGTATGTGTGTCTGGTGAATCCAACCCACAGAGGGTCGCGGATTTGACCATGGCGGAGCAGTTTTTGCATCCCGTCGTGTCGTCTAGGAACAGCGCCGGAGAAACAATGTTCATGGCCCTCAATGACACAGACATCTACACCCCGGGCGGGGTCGAAGGAATCGACAACCCAATTATCAAGTTGTACCGCAACTTATTTCAGAGCATTTTTGAGCAAATGACGCCAGCCGAGAAGCGCGAAGCCTTGCTTGCCTTTAACCCATACACGGAAGAAGGCCTACAGACGCCGGACATTGTACCGGGGCAACAGAATCTACCGCTCTTGCGTTTTGAGATGCCCAGGGGCAATCTATGGGTTAATTACCTTGAATCCGCCCTGGAGCCTGCACTCACCAGCCTCATCGATGAGATGGATGCTGAATACGAAGACGGGTTTAAGCCGCCGGGGCCGGGTGTTAGCCCCGGAAACGTCAGTGAATGTCTGTTTAGCCGGGAAGAGCCTCAATCGATGAAACAGCGGGCTGTGCTGGAATACGGCGACGTGGACCTTGACTGGTTCGACACAGAGTACAAACATAGTAAAGGATCCATCAGTTTCAATCTGTGTGAAGCCAATCCACAAGTGCAGAGAGGACGGCTCCAGCCCGTGCACACCTCAAAGACGACCCGCGGGCCGACATGCGGCCTGGGTCTTTCCACTGGCTTTGGGGCAGATCTTCGCCAGTACCAGGGCTTTCCAGTCTCGGATCGAGACCAGACGATGTTTGTGCACCGTCTTGGCGACGGCGCAGAGTCGGAGCTCAAGAGCAAGATGACCTCTAGTTTTTGCGGTGACGACTACACATGCTGTCCCGACGATTTGGTGCTTGCCAACCTCACCGATAAAATCCTCACTTTTGTAAGCCACGAAGACCTGTACTTTGGGTCCGTGTATACGGACTCACATACGCACTATGTACAAAAAACGGAGCAGAACGACGCCCACAGAAGGCGCTGCATCCGCACAGACAGCTCCTGCTTCCTCGGACCCTCGGAAAACACGTGGAATCACATCTCAGGAATGTGGAAAAATTGGAGCCTGGGCAAGGAGAGTATGTGTGCAAAAGACGTGGAGGTCCAAAGTCCGCCAGAGTTCCGGGTGCATTTCTTTCGCCGCAACTTAAAAATGCGCTACAACGAAGTGGTGTACAACGACCGTGTGGTCATGGACCAGCCGCGCAGCGCCGGGGGGCGACGCTTCCTGTCGCTCATGCACACCGGCACCGAGACGATTCCAGTCTTGCCCACGCCAGCCGCGTCGTTTTGTCCCGCCGGAGATGATGCTGATCAACAATATGCGATGCACAAGTTTATGCCCCTCGACCTGTCGACTGTCCGGACAAACTATAATGCATTCCAGAAGGAAAAATCAGCAATGCAACGCATCAATGCAAACGATAAATTTTACAAAGAATACGGGCCATGGATAACGGATGATCAGCCGCACAGGGACGATCGGAAGACACTGCGCAGAAGAAAGGACGAGTGGCTTGGGTTCGACCATGTCAAAGGGGAATTTTCACCCATGACAGAAAGTCGTCGACTTCACGGCGATGAAGAATCATATGCATTATATGAATATGGGGGAACAATCTCCAAACACAGCACAGCATGCGAGGTACCTCCCCACTGGTCCGACGCCGAATTGGATCAAAGCGAATACTGCAAATACACAAGGGAGATGCACACAATGCGAGAGAAAAAGCTGATATGCAACCCCGCTGGGTCCGGCGCATTATGGGGCCCTGACAATGTCAAAACATCACTCTACGAATTCGGAAAGTGTTACGATAATGATATTGTTGGACAGTCCATTTCCGAAAATATGCTCACTGCCTGCGAATATCTCTCGCATGTCTTTTCGAAAAAGTATGCGGACTACTTTATGTTTCATTTCATGGGCGCCGATGAGGGCATCAAAGAAACGCGCACGACGGAGCTGTTTGAGCCACTCGATACCACGATAAAGTCCTTCAAGGTGCGCGCCGGCGTAGACCTGTTGAGAAAGAATGCTGTTCATGCCGAAATTTCGGCAGCACGATTCAGGGAGTTTACACGAGAAAATGAAGAGGTATCGGTAATTGGCACGGTGGAAGCGACCTGGGGCAAGTTTTGTGCAGAGCGCGGAATCTCCGACCTCTGCAAAAGGAATTTGGATACAATGATGCCACGGCACCGCATGACGTCATATCTCTGGGGTAAAAACAAGGAAGACAAGAAAAACATCAATATTGGACGCATCTCACCATGTATCCCCAAGCGCACATACCCCGACATTTACAATGCGGATGGGCGTTTGTATGGGGCGTGTGATGGTTGGGTCTTTGACGGTGTCCCCGATGACACATATGGGAAACAATGCTTTAACGATTGCGGTGAAATCGAGGGCGAATGCAACAATTTTTGCGGGGACGGCGCGTGCTGTCGGTTGGATTTCGGTTCCCTAAAGAGCGATGAAGCGCAAAATTCTGAGAGTATATGCCAGGTTGCAAGGTTTCGCGATTGTACGTTCACGACCGGACAGCATACAGGAGACTATAACGACCCAAAATGTCTGGATGACTATGGAATACGACATGGGTGTTGGGGTGTGCCCAAGGATCAAAACATGCCCCGCACGTGCCTGCCCGCCGTCGACACGGCAATGGACGTCCTGGATACACAGGGTTTCTGTCGCGGCGGCGGGTCCCGCACACAGCTCAACGTGGTGCCGCATCAGTGGCAGCGCATCTCTGATATTTTGACCAATGACAACCCTGTTGATACTAAGATTTGGGTGCCGTGCCCCCCAGCCTGTGACGGCAACATGGCAGACCCTGGCTGCACCACCTGCGAATCCGTGTTTGTGCGGGAATCGAGCGACGAGAATGTTGGTGACATGGACGATATCACAGGCCGCGAGCGGAAGACGCACAGGATAGACGAGGCGTGCTCGTTTGAGATTGAAATGGACTCAAAATTCATATGCGGAAGGAACGTCCAAGAAGCGGGAAGCACATGTGACAACAGTCGTTCGAGTGAGTCGGCCTACGATGTCTATACACGTTACAATACTGTGCGTAACTCCCGCCCCGTTGCCTGGAAATGCGAACCGTGTCACGTGTACAGCACAACAACACCACAGACATTCGCCGTCACCAATGCAAAGAACAAGCTGGGATACGGTGTATTCCACGACACCGACTTTGTGCACAAGGACTCAGACGCACTCGGACGTCTGCACGACACCATTAAAGGTGCGATGGAAGACGCAGGTACCCCAGGGGACACGGGCAATCTGACCCTCCATCTCAGCGAAAGCATTGCAGAGCAAAACGAACTCAACGCGCAAAATGGCGAGTCCCTGCCCGAAGGGCCACATGCCCCCATGCACCTCTCTCTCGATGAAAACTTGGTCGTGTACCACAAACTGAGCGAACTGCAGGACATCAACGGCGGTTTGGCTCTGCCGGACGTGCTGACTGGCGCCTTCCGCGAGTTCGGCAGCGCCGAGTCCCTGTCCCTGTCCACGCAGGGGTGTGCCCCCATCCCCGAGGAAGACGACCACCGTCAGACCCGCTGCGCCCGGCTGATGCAGACTGAGTTCCGCACGCACGACGCGCACGCCAAGTCGGCGATGCTGCAGCAGGCCCTGCTCCAGGGCTGTCGCGTTGAGGAGGACTCGCCCATTTTCAACGAGCACAAATGTACTCCGCATATCACACACGCCGACACGCGATACAACCGGCTGCGCGCGTTCCAGCGAGACGTGCTCAGCCGCCAATTTGGACTCGCCCTGCCCATCGTGCCCACGGCGGCCGCGGCTGCCCTAGACGTCGAGGGTGTCGATTGGACGCGCGGCATGCTCCCATTCTACGCGCGTGCCGAGCGTGACAGATTGGACTCCGAGGACGTGTACCTCGACCACGTCTTTAACGATGCAGAGAATTGCTGGAATATGTATGAGAGCGACAGCAGCTTCCGCGGGATCCCTGTCTCAATCCAGGACATGCCGTGCTTTGAGGACTTTAACAAGAGTGTGCATCTGCTCAACCCATGGCTGGGGGGGAATTACTCGTTTCCGCGGCACCTCGTCAATTTTTATGGCTACCTGGGACTCGATGACCACGACGACCAGCATTCGCGCGTTGCCGCGGGCTTTGACCTCTGTCTCCGGGGGCAGACGCTGCAGGGCGGCAACGCGCAGCCGTGCCAAGCACACACGTGCATCGCCGAGCAAAACGCAGAAAACCTACACCCCGACGACGAAAACCGCACCGTGTGCAAGTGGAGCACGGACCTCAATCTCGCGTACAATAAACATGAGTTTTTCAAGATTATGGAAGAGCAAATCGCCGACGACTTTGGCGATAACCTCGGCATCATCTACGCAGCACCGACGACGCGCACACCCTGCGACAAGCAGTACCGCGCCGGGGGTACGTGTAGGCACACACAGGCGCTGCTCGGGTTTGCGCCCGGCGACCGCGGGCGGATGCAGGCCGCGCCGAGCCTCAATCGCACGGGGCGCTTTGTCGACGGCAAGATCCACCGCGACGTGTTTAGCATGCACACCGACG
>TARA_B110000444_G_scaffold252266_1_pt1 | contig 14036 bp, 11 predicted proteins | sample TARA_B110000444 | Tara Oceans TARA_B110000444 (sample SAMEA4398370) | marine metagenome | biome: Polar Biome; feature: [SRF] surface water layer (ENVO:00010504); material: water (ENVO:00002006), including particulate matter (ENVO:01000060) such as... | depth 5 m | reverse complement strand
TATTTTCAAAATCGAATATTTTATCTAAATCAAAAAATAGTGCTTTTTTAGGAACTAAAATGAAGGGTAAACCTTTAGGTATTATAATAAAAGAAAAGCATCTTATAAATGAATGATATTCCGTTTTATCACATTCTAAGAAAGTCTAATATTAAAAATGGCAAATCTCCTCTACTTTTAATGGTCCATGGTTTTGGGAGCAACGAAGAAGATTTATTTTCTTTTTGTAGAGCCTTGCCAAAAGAATTAACAGTAATTTCCATAAGAGGACCAATAGAAATACAGAGTACGGGCTATGCTTGGTATGATATATCCATTGATAATTTAGGCAATAAAACATATGACACAAATAAAGCAATTGAATCAAGGGATCAAATAGTGAAATGTATAAAAAAATGTACAGAAACGTACAATACTGACCCTGATAATGTTACTTTATTGGGCTTTAGCCAAGGATCAATTCTTATTAATGCTGTAGCACTAACCTATCCAAAAATGGTTAAAAACATTATTTCACTTAGTGGAGGTATTGATCCGAATATTATAAAATTATCTAAATCTAGTTTAAATAAATTATTTTTTTATTTATCACATGGAACTCAAGACATGGTACTTCCTTTTGAACAAGCTAAAAAGTCACTAGAGTTTTTAATAAAAAATAATATAAAATTTAATTTTGAAAGTTTTCCAGTTGGACATGGAGTCTGTCCTGAAAATTTTAAATCAATGTTATTGTGGTTCAACAATAGGTTGCTATAAATCTATTTTCAATCCGTCATATGAAAGAAAAACTGACTCTGGCAGATTTTTTTCTACCTCTTTGTGAAAACCTAAAAGATGACTTATATGAGTTAGATAAGTTTTTTTTGGTTTAATTAATTTAATTAAACTGAGTGCCTCTTTTAAATTCAAATGTGAATAATGGGGCTCAATTCTAATACAATTTAAGACTAAAACTTCTAAATTATCTAACTTATTTATTTCCACATCATTGATTGTTTTTAAATCTGTTAAATATGCAAAATCATTAAATCTATATCCAAAAACTTGCAATTTTGCATGCATATAACTAATTGGGGTAATTTTAAGATTAGAAATATTAAATCTTTTATCATTAATTACCTTAATTGGTTTTAATATTGGAGCACCCGCATATTTTTTTTCATTATTAAAAATATATTCAAATCTTTTAAACAGATTATCTATAACTCTTTCGTGAGCATAAATTGGTATTTCACCTTGTTTAAAACAAAAAGCTCTCAAATCATCTATTCCTGATGTATGATCTGAGTGTTCATGAGTATATAAAACACCATCAATTTTATTACATTTAGATTGTAACATTTGTTGTCTGAAATCTGGACCTGTATCAATAACATATGAATAATCCTTCCATTGAATTAAAACTGAAGATCTTAATCGTTTATCTTTGTAATCAGAGCTACGACAAACAGGATGATTACTTCCAATAAGTGGTATACCAGTAGATGTTCCTGTTCCTAAAAAAGTTACTTTCAATCGACTTATTTTTATTATAAATATATCATTTACTTGATAAAATTCTTATAACTTAGCTATATAATATCATTAAAGATGTCAATTTCCCTTAAAGGAGATCAACCTTTCGAAAATATCCCCTCTATTAAAGCTAAAGCTTTGAGGATAAATCTTAATGAACACATTTACGGAACTTTTGCAGAAATCGGAGCAGGTCAAGAAGTTGCAAGGCATTTTTTCAGATCTGGTGGTGCTTCGGGTACAATAGCAAAAACAATGAGTGCATATGACAAAGCATTCAGCGATGCAATATATGGCCAAGAAACTAATAGTGGGTATGTTTCTGAATCAAGACTTAAAAAAATGCTTGATCATGAGGTTGACCTTTTAGTTTCCAGAATGGATAGAAAAGAGCATCCTAATAAAATGTTTTTTACCTATGCCAACACTGTTGCAACAATAGATTTCGCTAAAAAGTATAAAGGACATGGTTGGATGGGTATAAAATTTCAAACAAATCCAAAAGATGCTTTTAGTGAAATTCATATTCATGTTAGATTTCACCAGTTTGATGCAAAAGCACAACAAGAAGCCCTTGGACTGATGGGGCTTAATTTAATTTATGGTGCTTATTATAAAAACGATGAACCAAGAAAACTTTTAAGATATTTATATGACCACATTGATACAGATTCAATTGAAATTGATACAATTAATTTTTCGGGGCCTTTATTTAAAAAAGTGGACAACAGATTAATGAGTTTAGAACTTGTTAAAAACAATATGACAAAGGCAGTAATGTTTGGGTCTGATGGTAATAATGTATTACCTGCTAAGGTTCTTTACAAAAAAAACATACTTGCTATAAGGGGAAGTTTTCGGCCAGTTACTTTGGTGAATGAAGATATGTTTATCAAGTCAAATGACATCATTTCCAAAGGAAAAGGATTTAAAGAAAAAAATCAAATTACCTTATTTGAAATTACTTTATCTAATTTAAAATCAAATAATGGTGATGTAAATGAAGAAGATTTTATGGATAGAGCCAGACTATTATGTGCTTTAGGACATACTGTTATGATTACAAATTTTAAAGAATACTACAAGCTTGCAGAATATTTTTCAAGCTATACAGAAAAAAAGGTTGTTTTAACGATGGGAGTTAATAATCTAATTGAAATTTTTGACGAAAAATATTATAATAATTTAAGGGGGGGAATTCTGGAAGCTTTCGGTAAATTATTTGTTCAAAACTTAAGAGTTTTCTTGTATCCTACAAAATCTGATGACGGAACAATAATAAACAGCAACAATATCCATGTAGCTAACAAAATGAAAAATCTTTATAAGTTTTTCAAGTTCAACAATAGATTGTTAGATATAGCTGATTATGATGAAAGTCTGTTAGACATTTACTCAATTAAAGTTTTAGAAAAAATTAAAAAGGAACAAAAGGGATGGGAAGAAATGCTACCTAAAGAAGTTGTTAAACAAATAAAAAGCAAAAAACTATTTGGTTTTAAATAGAAATTACTATTTGACAATCTGACTTGTGTGATCTTTTGTTTTCACCTTGTCTATAACTCTTGTTATTATTAAATTTTCATCTACAACAAAAGTAGTCCTCAAAATCCCTTCATATTCTTTACCCATAAACTTTTTAAACCCCCAAACACCAAAAGCATTGATTATTTTTTTTTCAGTATCGGCTAGTAATGGATAAGGAAATCCACCATGTTTTGAAGAAAAAGAAGATTGTGATTTGATTTTATCAGCACTAACTCCAATTATTTTATAACCTAAATTTGATAAAATAGAAAAATTTTCGGATAAATTACATGCCTGAGCAGTACACCCAGGTGTGTTGGCTTTAGGGTAAAAAAATATAATTGTTTTTTTTCCTTTTAAATCTTCGTCTGTTACCAGATTTTCTTTATCATTAAGACATTTGAATTTTGGAATTTTATCACCAACTTTTAGTAAACTCATTTAAAATATATTTATATTAAATTTAACTAATAATAAATGAATAAAAAAGAAAAAATAAAATACATAATTGACACTTTAGAACTTTTATTTCCAAATGTGCCTATTCCTTTAGACCATAAAGATCCTTATACCCTTTTAATTGCTGTCTTGTTATCTGCTCAAAGTACAGATATTGGAGTTAATAAAGTAACGCCTATTCTTTTCAAAAAAGCAGATAATCCTTATGACATGGTTAAGCTCAGTGTAGAGGAAATAAAAAATATTATTAGGCCTGTTGGGTTATCCCCTATGAAGTCAAAAGGAATCCATGGGTTATCGAAAATAATTATTGCAAAGCATAACGGAACAGTCCCCAATAATTTTGAAGATTTAGAAGAATTACCAGCCGTTGGACATAAAACAGCTAGTGTGGTAATGGCTCAAGCATTTGGAATCCCAACATTTCCTGTTGATACTCATATTCACAGACTAATGTATAGATGGGGAATGTCTAGTGGAAAAAACGTAAAAATTACAGAAAAAGATGCAAAAAGAATTTTTCCAAAAGAATTATGGAATAAGCTTCATTTACAAATAATTTGGTACGGTAGAAAGTTCTCACCAGCTAGAGCCTGGAATATTAATACAGATATAATAACCAAGAAAATAGGCAGAAAATCTTTTATAAAAAAAACACAATATTGAACCGTTAAACCAATTCGAATAATTCTGTTTTTAATCTGGACTTATTCATTGTTTTTCTTAAATTATTTAACGAATACCTAACCCTTCCCAAAGCTGTATTAATTGAAATATCATTCATTAAAGCTATTTCTTTAAAACTTAAATTTTCAAAGAATCTTAATTTAATAATTTCTTTTTGAGATTGAGGCAATGTATCTATCATAGTATTTAGAGTTTTAGATAAAGTTTTATCAGAAATAATTTTTTCATCAAATGAATTTTCACAAGATTTTGTACAAGAAAGTTGTTTAAAGAGATCCTTCTCGTAAATCATTTTAGATCGTTTTACTTTTCTGAAATGATCCATTACTAAATTATGTGAAATCCTTAAAACCCAAGGTAAAAATTTTCCTTGTTCATTATATGATCCTTTTCTAATAATTTTAAATACTTTAATAAAAGTATCTTGTAAAATATCATTAGATATATCTACATTCAAAACTTTTGAATTTACATAATTAAAAATTCTTTGTTTATGTCTTAAAAAAAGAATTTTAAAAGAAGAACTATCACCTGATCTATAATTGATCAAAAGAACTGAATCTTGAACATAATTTACCATATCCTAAGTATTAAATTAAATTTAAATTTTTATCAATTTCAATATAAATAAGTAGGTTTCAGGTATAGGCAATAATTTAAGATATGTTCAAATTTAGTAAAATGATTTTAAAAACAAAATTGTTTAACGTTTAGTAGTTAAAAAAAACATAGATAACTTATATTTATAGATTGATATTATTCAGTTTGAAAAACATTAACCTAGACTCAAAATATATTAAAATTCGAGGTGCAAAAATGCACAACCTTAAAAATATTAATCTTGATATTCCTAAGAACAAATTAATTGTTTTAACAGGCCTTTCTGGTTCTGGAAAATCTAGTTTAGCTTTTGACACACTATACGCAGAGGGTCAAAGGAGATATATTGAAAGTTTGTCCTCATATGCACGTCAATTTTTAGGAAAACTAAACAAACCTAAAGTAGATAAAATTATTGGGATATCCCCTGCAATTGCTATAGAACAAAAGGTGAATAACTCGAATCCTAGATCGACTGTAGGAACTAGCTCTGAGATATATGATTATCTTAAATTACTCTATGGAAGAATTGGAAGAACTTATTCCCCTATTTCTAAACAAGAAGTTAAAAAAGACAATACAGAATCTGTATTAAAAATTATACAAAATTTTAAAGAAAAAGATAAATTCTTAATCTTATCGTTAAAAGAGATTAATAACAAAAGCACGATGAAAGAACAGCTTTCAATTATTCAGAAACAAGGATTTGCAAGAATACAAATTGATGGTGATATTAAAAGAATTGAGGATTTAAAAAAAATACCTAATTCGAAATTCAATTTAGTAATTGATAGATCTATATTTCAACATGATATAGATTATTTAAATAGAATATCTGACTCAATTGAATTAGGATTTTATGAGGGAAAAGGTGAGATAACAATTGATAATATTAGTACAAATAAAAAATATCATTTTAACAATAAGTTTGAAAAAGATGGTATGAATTTCATTGAACCTTCTGAGCACTTATTCAGTTTCAACAATCCATTAGGTGCTTGTTCCCTTTGTGGTGGATACGGAGATATAATTGGAATAGATCCAGAGCTTGTAATCCCTAATACTGGTCTTTCCATATATGAAAATGCTATTGCACCCTGGAGAGGTCAGAAACTCAAAAAATATAATGATGATTTAATAAAAAATTCCTCACTTTTTAATTTCCCTATTCACAAGCCCTATTTTAAATTAGATAAAGAACAAAAAAATATTCTTTGGCTGGGAAATTCTCATTTTAAAGGACTAAATTATTTTTTCAACAAGCTAGAGTCTAAGAGTTATAAAATTCAAAATAGAGTTATGTTGTCTAGGTACAGAGGCAAAACAAAATGCAATTCTTGTGATGGTAACAGATTAAAAAAAGAAGCATCTTATGTTAAAATTAACAACAAATCAATAACCGATTTAGTTGAAATGCCAATCGATCAATTATTGGTTTTTATGAACAGATTAAAACTAAATAATTACGAGAAAAAACTTTCAGAAAGAATAACAAAAGAAATAATAAACAGGTTATCTTTTGTGTGTAATGTAGGTCTTGGATACTTAACAATCAACAGAAGATCAAGTACTCTTTCGGGTGGAGAATCTCAAAGAATTAACCTTGCAAATTCACTTGGAAGTTCATTAGTCAATTCTTTATATGTCCTTGATGAACCTAGTATTGGTCTTCATCCAAAAGATACTGAAAAACTAATTAAAATACTGATTGATTTAAAAAATATTGGCAACACTGTTCTAGTGGTTGAACATGATGAAGATATAATGAAATCTGCTGATCAAATAATTGATATTGGACCTGAAGCTGGTTCAAATGGTGGGAATATTGTAGCTCAAGGAACAATTAAAGATTTATTAAAATCCAAAAGTTTAACCTCAAAATACTTAAACAATCTTGAGTCTATTAAAGTTCCTTTAAGAAGGAGGTGCTCATATGAAAAGATAACAGTAAAAGGAGCTAGAGAAAATAACCTGAAGAATATAACTGTAGATTTTCCATTAAACAACTTAACTGCTGTAACAGGCGTTTCGGGTAGTGGAAAAACTACTTTAGTAAAGAAAATATTATACCCTGCTCTTCTCAAAGAGAAAGGTGTTTTTAAGCATAAACCTGGTCAATTTGATGAGATATGTGGACAAATTGAAAAAATCGAAGAAATTGAGTATGTAGATCAAAACCCTATTGGATTATCTTCAAGATCAAATCCCGTTACTTATTTAAAAATTTATGATGATATTAGAAATCTTTTTTCATCGCAAAGTTTATCTAAAGCGAATAATTATAAAGCAAAACACTTCTCTTTCAACGTTGATGGAGGAAGATGTGAAACTTGTAAAGGGGAAGGAACTGTTAAGATAGAAATGCAGTTTATGGCTGACGTAAACCTAATATGTGAAAGTTGTAATGGTAAGAGGTTCAAAAAAGAAATTTTGAGAGTAACGTTCGAAAACAAAAATATAGATGACATACTTAAAATGACTGTTGATCAAAGTATTGATTTTTTTACAAAACACAATGAAAATAAAATTGTAAAAAAAACACAACCTCTAAAAGATGTTGGTATGGGCTATATACAGCTAGGTCAGTCCTCCTCTACTCTTTCTGGTGGTGAAGCTCAAAGAATTAAATTGGCAACATTTTTATTAAAAGGGTCAAATAAAAACAAAACTCTTTTCATTTTTGATGAGCCTACTACAGGATTACATTTTCATGATATTAAAAAGCTTTTAAAATCCTTTAACTCTTTAATAGAAAATGGTCACTCAATAATTGTTGTAGAACATAATATAGATTTAATAAAATCCTCTGACTATATCATTGATTTGGGTCTGGATGGTGGAGATAATGGTGGGCAAGTTATTTTTCAAGGAACACCTGAAAATCTTGTCAAAGATAACAATTCAAGATTGTCAAGTTTTTTAAAAAATAAATTATCTATTTAAATAAAGAATCAATTGTATTATTAATAGTATCGGAAAGTTTTAAAAAATATACTAGAGAAATATAAATTGCAGATATTATTACACTTTTCAAAGCTATATTGAATAATGGATAAAACTCAAATTGAATTAAATCAAGAGTAAAATAAACTAAACTTATCACTAAAATAATTTTAATTGTATTAAAATTATAGGGGTGTATTTTTAATTTAAAATTAATATACAGAACTTTTAAAATTGTAAAGAATAAAAGTACAATCAATGTGGATATTGCTGCACCATTTATCCCATATAAATCAATTAAATAATCGTTCAAAAAATAAACAGAAATAGCCATCAAAATTGAAAATGGCAAAGTGATTTTATAAAAACTAGAAGTTGCTAATATAGCTGGGCCACAACCAAAACTCATTTGGATTAATTTTGCAAGAGAAATAATTAAAACCACCAATATTGCATCAGAATAAAATTGATTATTCATTAATTCATAAAAAGAAACAATATTCAAATTAATTAAAAGAAAGAAAAAGCCACATATTATTAAAAGGTTTGACGAGCTTTTCTGATAAAGTTCATTTAAATTCATGAAATCATTTTTATTAATTGCTTTTGCAACCATTGGATTTAAAATCTGAAACATAGCTCTTCCAGGTATTTCTACAACAGTAGCAATAAACACAGCAACAGCATAATAGGCCGTTTGAGAAATTGCTTCCTTTTGAGGAATCATATATTTATCAATGTCTATTAATAAACTAGCAGCGGACCCTGCCAATAAAATATAAATTGAATAAGAAACAATTTCTTTAAAGTTTTCAGGAAAAATAAATGAAAATTTAGGTTTATATAACGATAGTGAGTAAAATATCATTATTATTAACCTCAAATAATAAAAGCCTGTTAACCACCAAATAAAATTTTCTTTCGATAATAAATCAAAAGAAACTAAAACTAAAAGAAAAAAAACCGAAATTCTAGGATAAATTTCTTTTAAAATATTACCGAAAACAGATTTTAACTGAACTCGTGACCAAGCATAAAAAACTTCGAAATATGACGTTGCAAAAGCAATCAAAAATATAACCCAAACATATGATTCAATAATTGGGTTTTGCATTGATAAAAAATTTCCAATAAGATCGTGAGCTTGGTTAACCAAAAAAGAAACTGGAATAATAATTATAAGTGGAATAAACACAATACTAGAGAGAAAATTGTCTTTTGATTTTTTGTCATTAAATGAACTATAAAATTTGATTATTGTATGTTGAGCCCCCAAAGACATTAGTGGTTGTAATAGATTTGAGGTTGCTAATAAAAAAACCACTAAACCATAATACTGGTCCTTTAAAAATTCAGGATAAAAATAAAGAGTATTGATGGCTCCAATTATTAAAGCAATAGAAATTGTAAATATATTTCTGGATGTTTGCTTTATAACTATACCCATTAATTAATAGTTTTTTTTAAAATTTTAATAATTTGGTCCGAAAGAACATCAAAATTATAGTTATTTAAACCATCAGGACTGAAATCATTTATTCCTAACCTATAATTATTATAAAGGTCTAAAATATGATTTTTTAAGTCAATTTTATTTGAATAATCAAATACTCTACCGGTATTTGTTTCTTTTATTATTTTTGAAACATCACTTTGAATATTAGAAAATGCTAAAATTGGTCGTTTAACAGAAAAATAATAATATAGTTTTCCAGGGATGATATTATCTATTGAATCTAAATTAACACTGGTCAAAATAAGAATTTTCGCCATAGAGATTTCTTTGTTTAATTTTTCTTTTTCTAAATATTTTTCAAATACAATTTTTGATTCGATAAACTTTCCGTTCAATTCATTTTTAATTTCATTATCAAAATCTCCTATTAATCTAACTTTTAAATCCTTGAAAAAACTTTTATTTTCTAATGAAATCTCCTCCAAAACAAGCCATAAATTTTTAGGGTTTTGAATAGACTTCATTACCCCAGAATACATTAATAAAAATTTATCAAAATCTTTTGTTTTAATAAATGAATCAAATCCATTAAAAACAGTATAAGTATTCTCGTTAAATCTTGAATATTTCCTTGTTAATGATGGAGATGTTGTTAAAACTGCATTGGAAAACTTTAAACATTGTAATTCTGCTTTAATATGTCTTTTTTTTTGAAAAGGTAATAATGGAAGTAATTTAAATTGAAAAAAATCTGACCAAGGGTCTCTAAAGTCAGATATCCATTTTACGTTGGTTTCTTTTTTTATTTTTAAACCGATTAAATGTGTACTAAAAGGAGGTGCTGTAGTAATCAAACAATTAATATCGTTTTTATTTATGTAATCAATAGCTTGTTTGGAAACTGTTTTTATCCAAAACATCCTTGAATCTGGAAAAAAAAGATTTGCTCTAATCCATAGCAATATTTTATTAAAAATATTATTTGAGTTAATACTATCAGTGTTATTTTTTTTTAAAAAACTAGTTGGTTCAAAAATTGGAATTTTAATAACCTTTATTGATGAATGTAAAGTTTTATTTAATTCATTATCAATTATTGGATATTTGGCATTAAGGGCAGTGAAAACTGTCACATGCCATCCTTTTTTACTTAATTGATTAGAGAAATTTAACCAACGTTGAACCCCTGATCCGCCAGAGGGAGGCCAATAATAAGAAATAATAAGGATTTTATTATTGATCATAATAGTTAACTAAACTTTTTGAAATGATATCATTATTTAAATGATTTTGGATTACATCAATACAATTTTCGCTCATCAATTTTCTTAGATCATCATCAGAGTATAATTTAAAAATTTGTTGAACTAAATCTTTTGAATTTTTCGTCTTAAACAACAACCCAATATTATAAGTTTCTAAAAGAACTTTCTGAGCTTCAACATTACTACATATAAGAGGACAACCTAAAGACATATACTGAAAAAGCTTATTAGCATAAGTAGTATGATGATGTAAATTATTATTTAAAGGAGAGACTCCTAAATGGGCTGCTTTTATATAGGATGGAAAAAGATTTTCATTTTTCCATCCTTCGAAATCAATATATTTTAAAATATTATAACTTTTAGCTAATTCAACAAGTTCTTGATCATATGAACTAGAGCCAACTATTACTAGTTTAAAATTAGTAATAGACTTGACAATTTCTGGAACAGCTTTTAGAACTGTTTCTAACCCTCTTCTTTTAGATGTATTACCAAGGTAAAGCAAAACAAATGAGTTTGAATATTTTTTTATAATTCTATTATCGATATTGGTATTGGTATAAAAACTTTTTGATACTGAATTTGAAAAAACCAATACTTTATCTTTATTTATTTTTGTTCTTTCCACTAATTCATTTTTGGCTAAATCAGTAACCACCACTACTTTGTTAGATTCTTTACAATATTTCTCCTCTGCATTTTTCCATTTTGATGGATAAATAAGTAGCTTACCTAAAAAACTATTTACATGTTTATAAAATTTCATGATTTCAGGTCTGTTCTCGTGCAAATCAAGAGTGATATTTAAATTAAAATTAAAATTCGCATTAAAAACTGAACTCGCAATTTGAAGATCATGAATATGCAAAACATCAACCTTATATAGTTTTATAAAATTTTTAATTTTTCTAGACATAATCCATTTGTAAAATGGAAATGTATATGCTAAAGCTGACAATTTATATGTAATTCCAGAACAATAAAACCGAACTACGTTAATTCCGTTAACTACTTCATTTTTTTTAAAAGTTTTAGTGTACGACAAACAGAACAAAAAAACCTTATTTCCAGATTTAATTAATGCCTTAGCCTCATTAGTCACTCTTGGATCTATTGGATAAGGTGCGTCAAGAATCATTCCAATTTTCATTGCTAATATCCTTAAAGATTTAGTACTCCCCTATAATAATTTGTATACGAATCCTTATTTGGCCATGGTCTAAATTTATCTCTTTCTGCATAAACCGCATAATATCTATTAGTAAAATTTCTTAAAAAAGGTCTTATTCCAAACTTAAAAGATGGGTTTTTCCACAATTCTTTTTTAATTATTTTCCAACCTGCTTTTTCTAATAACATATCAAATTGCCAAGGTTCAAATTCATGATAATGTCGATCAAATGGGTCTGTTTTACTTCGATATGCTTTTGCAAACCATAAATTTACGGGAACAGTAAGAAAAATTCTTTTAACGTCAAGATTCTTAATTAAAGGATATGGTGAAACCAAATGTTCCAATATTTCAAAACCAGTAACTATGTCTACATCTTTAGGGATTATAATGTTTGGATTATTATCTAAATCTTCACCATTAGTATTATATACCTTATAATTATTTTCTTGCATTATTTTAGAAAATGGATTTGCAACGCCTAAATCAAAAACAACAGATGGGTCTGGACACACGCTTTTTAGCATATTTAATGTGTTTTTATATCTTTTTTTAGGAAAGACTTTATACATAAAACTTTTTTTTAATATATTTTATGAAAATAAGAATAAGTATAAAATAAGCAAAAACAGAAATATATGATCCTCTTTGTACAACCTTAGGTTTAAATTCAAATTTAATTTCATGTGAACCTTTTGGAATTTCCATACCCCTAAGCAGATAGTTAACTTTATAATGATCCATTGGATTTCCATCAATATATGCTTGCCAACCTTTATAATAAAAAGCTTCAGAAAAAACAGCAAATTGATCTGATGACGTATAAGATTTATACAATAACTTATTAGCAGTTCTAGAAATTAATGAAATATTATTTAAACTATCTAATTTATAAGATTTTTGCTTTAAATATTCATCTTGTGAAACTGAGCTAATTTTTAAATTTAAATTACCTAAAGACAGCAATTCTTTTTCAGAATTTTCTACATGAATTATATCTTTAACATACCAAGCATTTCCAAAATTATAAGGATTTCTAGTTACTCCTATCGGATTATCTGGATCATTTTTAATAATATATTTTACATTCAACATATTTAAAATCCCTAAATCATCCTTAACAATATAAAAATCATAAAGATCTTGAATTCTTTTAGGTTTAGCTGCATGATATCCGGCTATTGATTTATGAAAAAAAGATGTTCTTCCATTAGAAAAACCTCTCTGAGGTTCAAAAACTCTATAATCAGTTGTATCTTGTAAAATTGCTTTATCTGCATTAGTAACTTTGAATGGTGTTTTTAAATTAGATTTTTTTACAAATTGATCCGCATTAACATATTGCTTGTTTACGTTCCATAAATCTAAAACAACAAGAAGAATAATTCCATAAATAGCAACATTCTTATTTAAAATGTTTTTTAAGTATGATATTAATATAGAAAATAGAGCAATCACAATAATAAGCGATCTAATCGAATCAGATTTTAATAATAATTTTCTGTCTTCAATTAATAAATTTAAAATATCTGGATATTGTGAAAAAATTTCAAAATTTGATTTAAAATCAAATAAAATATTTCCAAAAAAATAGAGAATAAATATAAAAGAACAAATAACTAAAGTTAAAGTATATAAGGTTTTTAATTTTCTTTGTTTTTCTATTCTATTAGAAAAAAACTGCTGAAGAGCATATACAGCTACTAAAGGAATACAAAACTCTAAAATTATTTGAATTGAAGAAACAGCTCTAAACTTATCATAAAAAGGAAAATAATCTATCATTAAATTGGTTAGAAATTCGAAATTTTTTCCCCATGACAATAAAATAGACAATGCAATAGAGGGTAAAAGCCATCTCATATTAATATTTTTAACCAATAAAAGTCCTAAAAAAAAAATAAATAATATTGAAGTTCCAATATAAGCTGGGGCTGCAACTATTGGTTGATTTCCCCAATAAAGTCTAGAATATTGGTAAACCTGTTGAGCTTGGTTTGGATCTAGAGTTTTAATGAAATCCATAAGTTTAGAATCATCACTAATTCTATCAGAACTCGCACCACCCATAAATTTTGGAATAAAAAGATTTAAAGTTTCTAAAATACCGTAACTGTATTCAGTTATGTAATCTTTAGAAAGTCCTGAGAGAGATTCTTTATTGGAACCATCTGGATTTATTGTTATTTCACTTTTACTTCTAGTGCTAAATTCGGAATATTCTTTTGTAGATAAAAGACCTGGAGCATTCATCATTAATGCTATTAAAGAGCTTGTTGTGAACACTAAAAAACAATAAACAAAAGTTTTAAAATCATTCTTTTTTATAAAATCAATAAAAAAAGCTAGAAACATTATCATTATAACTATCAATGTATAATATGTCATTTGATAATGGTTAGAATGA
>TARA_B110000444_G_scaffold257836_1_pt1 | contig 14080 bp, 7 predicted proteins | sample TARA_B110000444 | Tara Oceans TARA_B110000444 (sample SAMEA4398370) | marine metagenome | biome: Polar Biome; feature: [SRF] surface water layer (ENVO:00010504); material: water (ENVO:00002006), including particulate matter (ENVO:01000060) such as... | depth 5 m | reverse complement strand
TATAAATACCATTTTCTAGGTAGGAAGAAAAGGTGTTGTTGAGATTTGTGCAAGCTAAAAAATGATTAATAGGTAATCCTAATTTTTGTGCAATCAACCCTGCGCATAAATTCCCAAAATTTCCACTTGGAACAGAAAAGTTTATTGGTAATTTATATTTCATAGCACTTTTGTATGCAGCAAAATAATAAAACATTTGAGGAAGCAACCTTGCAACATTTATTGAGTTTGCAGAAGTCAGTTTAATTTTTTCAGTTATTTGGGTATCTAAAAAGGCTTTTTTAACCATAGCTTGGCAATCGTCAAAAACACCATCAACCTCTAGAGCTGTAATATTATTTCCGAGAGTTGTCATTTGCTTTTCTTGGATACTACTTATTTTTCCTTTAGGGTATAATATAACAACCTCAACTCCTTTAACACCATAAAAGCCATCTGCAACAGCTCCTCCAGTATCTCCAGATGTTGCTACTAATACTGTAATTTTTTCTTCGCTATTTTGATTGAAATAACTCAAGCATCTAGCCATAAATCTTGCCCCTACATCTTTGAATGCAAGTGTTGGACCGTGAAATAGTTCAAGAGAAAAAATATTTTTTTCTATTTCGATTAATGGAAAATCGAAAACTAAAGTCTCATTAATTATGTTTCTAAGTTGGTTTTCTGGAATTGAATCTCCTATAAATTGATTTATAGCTTCGTAAGCAACTTCATTTAAACTTAATGAATTCAAGTTTTTTATAAAACTTTTTGATAATGTATTTATTTCTGTTGGATAATATAATCCTTTATCGGGAGCAATACCCTTAATCGTTGCTTCTTTAAATGTAGCTTTTTTAGATAGATTGTTTAGGCTTTTGAAAAACATTATATAATTTTTTGAACTCCATTAGGATTTATTTTTGACACATAAATATCAGAATCTATTCCTAGTTTTGAAATAATATCTTTAAATTGTTTTGCTACTTCTGTTGCTAAACTCATGCCTCTTGATATTGCAAATACTGATGGTCCTGAACCTGATATTCCACATCCTATTGCTCCAATCTCAAGAGCTGAGTTTTTTAAAGTTTTGTATTCAGGTATTAAAACAGATCTTTCTTTCTCAACTATTTCATCTTTTAAACTTCTAGATATTAAACCATAATCATTCGTGTATAGACCACTTATTAATCCAGCGATATTTGCCGTTTGTTTCACCATGCTTTTAAATGGAACCTCTTTTTTTAAAATAGCTCTGGAGTGAGATGTTTTTAGCTCTATTTTTGGATGAATAATAGTTATAACAAGATCTGAAGGAGATGGAAGTTTTATAATGTCTAAAGATTTTAAATCTCTAACCAAAGTAAGTCCACCAAGCATTGCAGGAGCAATATTATCGGCATGTGCTTCTCCACTTGCCAATTTTTCTCCATCTACTGCATGGACGATTAAATCAATTTTTTCATGCCTTCTTTCTAGTAATTCATTTATTCCATAAACAGCTCCAACTGCACTAGCAGCACTACTTCCTATTCCACTTCCAGCTTTAACTTTTTTATAAATTTCTATTTCTATACCAAATTCAGTAGGATATTTATTCAGATACGATTTTGCTGCTATCCCTGCTACATTTTCTTCTATTGCTAGAGGTAAGTTTTCGCCATCAATTTTAATAATTCTAAGACCAGGGGTATTAGCCTTTCTAATTATTATCTCATCACCTACTGTCTCTAAACATAATCCTAGTACGTCAAAACCACATGAAAGATTAGCAACGCTCGAAGGGGAGAATATTTTTATTGAATCCATTTCTATCTTTTTCCGATTTTTATAATATCAGCAAATATTCCGGCTGCGGTAACATCAGCCCCTGCTCCAGCTCCTTTAACAACTAAAGGCTGGTCCGAATAACGACTTGTGTAAAATAATACTATATTATCATTTCCTTTCAAATTATAAAAATCGTGTCCTTTACTTATTTTTTGGAGACCAACTTTTGCCATCCCATTTTCAAGTTCGGCAACATATTTTAATTTAGAATTACTGAGTTCTGCATCTTTCAAAATTTCATTGAAGTGTTCTGAATTGTTTTTCAGATTATCATAAAACTCTTCCTTTGTTTTGGTCTTTAAAGATTCGGTAGGTAAAAAAGATTTGTTTTGAATTTCATTTAATTCAATATTTAATCCAGCCTCTCTAGATAAAATCAAAATTTTTCTAGCAACATCAATACCACTCAAATCAATTTTTGGATCTGGTTCAGTATAACCCATTTCTTCTGCTTTTTTCACAATATCTAAAAATGACACCCCATTTTTGAAATTATCAAAAATGAAATTTAAACTACCAGATAAAACTGCCTGAATCTTTAATATTTGGTCTCCAGAGTCAATCAAGTTATTTAGAGTATTGATTATTGGAAGACCAGCTCCAACATTTGTTTCATATAAAAATGGTGTGTTGAATTTTCTTGAAATGGATTTTAAATTTTTATAATTTTTTAATTTATCAGCACAAGCAATTTTGTTACAAGTAACTATACTTGTGCTATTATTTAAATATTTTGAATATTCTTTTGAAATGGTTTCACTGGCAGTATTATCAATAAAAATAGTGTTTCTTAAGTTTTTGGACTTTATATGATTAAAAAATAATTTTCTATCAGATCTAATTCCATTTTTAAGAGAAGAGTCCCACTTGGTAAGATTAATCGGCTCACTACTCAATATCATTTTTTTTGAGTTTGAGATTCCCATAACTCTAACTTTTAAATGAATATTTTTATAAAGATATTCTTCTTGGCATCTAATTTGTTTCAATAATCTCCCTCCAACATTACCAACACCCGTAATGAATAAGTTTAATTCTTTAATCTGAGACTCAAAAAAGCTTTCATGAAGAGTATTCAATGCTTTTTTAATGTTGACTTTATCAATAATTATTGAAATATTTCTTTCTGAGGCGCCCTGAGCTATTGCTCTAATATTGATATTATTTGATCCTAGACTACTAAAAAGCTTTCCGCTTATACCTTGATGATCTTTCATTTTATCTCCAACTACAGCTAGATTAACCATATTAGACTCAACTCTTGTAAAATTAACTTTATCTAGGCCAATTTCAAATTCAAACTCTTCATCAATTAATATTTTGGCTTGTTGAGCATCTTCATCTTTAACTCCAATGCACATAGAGTATTCTGATGAAGCTTGAGTAATCATTATTATATTAATATTTTTTCTTGAAATTGCTCCAAAAAGTCTATTTGAAAATCCAGGAACTCCAATCATACCATTTCCCTCAAGAGTCAAAATAGATACATTATCAATGTGACTTATTCCTTTAACAATCTGACTACTTACACTAGAATGGTTAATTAATGTACCCCTGTCACTAGGTTTAAATGTATTTTTTATTATCATTGGTATTTGTTTATCAATGATGGGTTTAAGCGTTGGAGGGTAAATCACTTCAGCCCCAAAATGTGACATTTCCATTGCCTCATAATATGTCAGATTCGTAATTGGAACTGCCTGTTTCACAATTTTTGGATTTGCAGTGTACATTCCACTCACATCTGTCCAGATCTCTAAAACACTTGCATCTAGAATATTAGCTAAAATAGCTGCTGTGTAGTCGGAGCCTCCTCGACCCAATGTTGTAGGCTCTGCATTTTTATTGGATGAAATAAAGCCTGAAATTATTGTGGCTTTAGATGTGTTTTTTTTGTAAAAATCTAGTACTTTCTCTTTTGTTTTTATTAGATTAATTATCTCTTGATCATTTTTATTTTCGGTCTCAATTAATTTGACAGCATCAGCTTTAACAATATCAATATCGTTGTTTTTTAAAATTTTATATAAAATTGAACAAGAAAAAATCTCTCCAAAACTCAAAATAGTTGCGGAAGACTTTACTGTTGCTTCTTTCAAGGTAAAAACTGAGTCAAGAAGGTTTTCAAGACAAATAATTTGATTTGTTATGAAACTGATCATACTACCTTGTTGATCTAAAGGAAGACGATTTTTAATCAAATTTGTGTGACGTAACTCTAAATCACTGATTTCATTTTTGTAGTTTAATTCACCAATACTTGCCTTTTTTATCATATCTGATAAAATATCGGTAACTCCTCCAAGTGCAGAAACAACTACAGTAAGTTTATTTGGATCTTTTTTAATTATTTCAGAGACAAAATCTATAGAATTTTCGTTTGAAACAGAGGTCCCTCCAAATTTTAAAACTTTCATTTATTGGTTTTTTAAAAAAGTATAAAAATATCTTTAAATAGATTTATCCGTTACTACGAAGTTGTTTTGATTTTGGAGATATCAAGTTTTTCATTATTTTTTGAGTGATTTATAGTAATTGAGTCTCCCTCTGTTATTAGATTATTGACTATTTGCTCAGCAACTAAGTCTTCAACATATTTCTGAAGAGCTCTTTTAAGTGGTCTGGCACCGTATTTTGTATCATAACCCTTTTCAACAATAAAATCTTTTGCAGACTTAGTTAGTGATATTGAATATCCAAGTTTTTCAACTCGAATCATTAGTTTTTTTAATTCTATTTCAACAATTTTTGATATTGCATTTTTATCTAAGGAATCAAATATTATAAAATCATCTATTCTGTTGAGAAATTCAGGAGCAAAAGTTTTTTTCAAAGCACTTTCAATGACACCTTTTTGAATTTCATCAGATTGGGATTTTTGTGAAGATGTTTCAAAACCAACTCCTGTTCCAAAGTCCTTTAGTTGTCTTGCTCCAATGTTTGAAGTCATTATTATTATTGTATTTTGAAAATTGACTTTTCTTCCTAAACTGTCAGTTAAAAAACCATCATCTAAAACTTGAAGTAGCATGTTAAAAACATCAGGATGTGCTTTTTCGACTTCATCCAAAAGGATTACTGAGTAGGGGCGTGTTCTAACCTTTTCACTTAACTGACCCCCTTCTTCATAACCTACATATCCAGGAGGAGCTCCAATTAATCTAGAAATAGCAAATTTCTCCATGTATTCGCTCATATCTATTCTAATTAAGTTTTCTTCAGAATCAAATATTTCTTCAGCTAGTATTTTGGCTAACTGTGTTTTTCCGACACCAGTTTGACCAAGAAAAATAAAAGATCCAATCGGCTTATCAGGAGCCTTGAGACCTGATCTGTTTCTTTGAATGGACTTGACTACTTTTTCAACTGCTTCTTTCTGCCCAATAAGTTTTTCTGATATTATAGACGTTAAATTAGACAGTTTATTCTTTTCTGACTTAACAACTTTATTTACAGGTATATTCGTCATCATTGAAACAACATCTGCAATATCTCCTTCATCAACTAATATTCTGTTTTGTTTTGAAGTTTCGTTCCATTCTTCCTGAGCAGAAAGTAATTTTCGCTCGATCTTTTTTTCATCATCACGAAGTTTTGCAGCTTCTTCATATTTCTGTTTTTTAACTACAGATGTTTTTTGATTTCTAATTTTTTCAAGCTCCTCTTCTAATTCAACAACTTCTTTGGGTACGTTCATATTCTGAATATGTACTCTTGAACCTGCCTCGTCTAGTGCATCAATTGCTTTATCTGGTAAAAATCGATCTGAAATATATCTTGAACTAAGATCTACACATGCCTCTAAAGCTTCATCTGTGTAAGTTACACTGTGGTGATTTTCATATTTATCTTTTATATTTTTCAATATCTCAAGAGTTTCTTCTAAAGAAGTTTCTTCTACTAAAATTTTTTGAAAACGTCTTTCTAGAGCACCATCTTTTTCAATATTTTGTCTGAACTCGTTTAATGTGGTTGCTCCAATACATTGAATTTCTCCTCGAGCGAGTGCAGGTTTGAACATGTTGGAGGCGTCAAGACTTCCTGTAGCACCTCCAGCTCCAACAATAGTATGAATTTCATCAATAAAAAGAATGATATTATTATTTTTCTCTAGCTCATTCATAACAGCTTTCATTCTTTCTTCAAATTGACCTCGGTATTTTGTTCCTGCTACAAGACTAGCTAAATCTAGGGTAACAACTCTTTTATTGTATAAAACCCTTGAAACCTTTTTCTGAATTATTCTCAAGGCTAATCCTTCAGCTATTGCGGATTTTCCAACTCCAGGTTCCCCAATTAATAATGGATTATTTTTTTTACGTCGACTCAAGATTTGAGAAACTCTTTCAATTTCTTTTTCTCTCCCAACTACTGGATCTAACTTATCACTAAGAGCCATAGCAGTTAGATCTCTTCCGAAATTATCTAGTACAGGGGTTTTAGATTTTACATTAGATTTAGACTCGGATGAAGGTATAAAAGGATTTTCTTTTTTTAGATCGTCATCTTCATTTTCTTTTTCATCAGGAAAAGATTCGCTTCTAGATAGGTCTTGGTATTCATTTTTATCATTAGATATTAGAAGTTTAAACTCTTCTTTTATAAGTTCGTAATCTATGTTTAAATTTTGAAGAAGCTTAGTAGTTGGATCATTTTCGTTTCTGAGTATACATAACAACAAGTGCACAGTATTAATTAAATCACTTTGAAATAGTTTCGCTTCTAAAAAAGTAGTTTTTAAAGCCCTTTCAGCCTGTCTTGTTAAATGAAGATTCTTTTTTTCATTAACGGAGGAGTTAGTCTGAATAGTAGCAGGATTTAATATTTCAACTTTTTTTCTTAATGATTCTAAGTTAATTTCCATCGATGTTAAAATTGAAATAGCTTTTCCTCCACCATCTCTTAATATACCCAACATCAGATGCTCAGTTCCAATAAAGTTATGTCCAAGTCTTAATGCTTCCTCTTTACTAAAAGCTATTACATCTTTTACACGAGGTGAAAAATTATCATCCATAATTAACATTTATTAGTTTAATTGCAATTAATGTTCCAAAACACATTTACTTCATAAAAGGACAAAAAAAAATCCATTTATCAAAACTCTGATTGGTAAAAATTATGATTAATTATCTTAATTTGAATGTTAATAAATTTAAAAATAAAAGCCCATTAATTATATAGTATTTATATGTCTTATGGTTATTTTCGTAGATACAGTAAAATTATATAAAAATGGCTTCAGAAGAAAAATTGATTCCAATCAATATTGAGGATGAAATGAAATCGGCGTACATAGATTACTCTATGTCTGTCATTGTGTCACGTGCCCTGCCAGATGTGCGAGATGGATTGAAACCAGTCCATAGAAGAGTTCTTTATGGGATGCATGAATTGGGAATAAGAGCAACAACTGCATATAAGAAGTCTGCCCGTATTGTTGGAGAGGTTTTAGGAAAATACCACCCTCACGGCGATACATCTGTATACGACACTATGGTTCGAATGGCTCAAGAGTGGAGTTTAAGATATCTTTTGGTTGATGGTCAAGGTAATTTTGGTTCTGTTGATGGAGATAGCCCCGCAGCAATGAGATATACTGAAGCAAGAATGAAAAAAATGTCTGAAGATATGCTTGCAGACATTGAGAAGGACACTGTTGATCATCAGCTTAATTTTGATGATACTTTAAAAGAACCTACTGTTTTACCTACAAGAATACCTAATTTATTGGTTAACGGCGCTTCTGGTATTGCAGTTGGTATGGCAACTAATATGCCTCCTCACAATCTAACCGAAATTGTTGATGGTACTATTTTGTATATAAATAAAACTTTTATTGATAAAACTGGACTTTCTGACCAGGTAGAAGTTGATGAAAACGAAGTAATTCAATCACTAATTGAGAAATCTTTAGATGAAAATTATTCCCCTTCAAAAGAAGAGATTAGTATTGAGGAAAAACTCTTAAAAACAAATAAGCAAAACAAAAGTGATATTGATGCTTTAATGCAACATGTAAAAGCTCCAGACTTTCCTACAGGTGGAATTATATACGGTTATGAGGGAGTTCGAGATGCTTTTCATACTGGACGTGGAAGAATAGTTATTAGAGCTAAAGCTATAATTGAAGAGGTTAATGGAAGAGAGTGCATTATAGTTACCGAAATACCCTATCAAGTTAATAAGGCTGAAATGATTAAAAAAACAGCCGAATTAGTCAATGATAAAAAAATTGAAGGAATTTCAAATATCAGGGACGAGTCTGATAGAAAGGGTATGAGAGTAGTTTATATTCTCAAGCGAGATGCTATCCCTAATATTGTTTTAAATAAATTATTTAAGTACACCTCACTCCAATCCTCCTTTAGCGTAAATAATATAGCTCTTGTCAAGGGACGTCCACAAATGTTAAACCTAAAGGATATGATTCTTCACTTTGTGGATCATAGACATGAGGTAGTTGTAAGAAGAACCAAGTATGAATTAAAAAAAGCCGAAGAACGTTCTCATGTATTAGAAGGATTAATAATTGCTTCTGATAATATAGATAAAGTAATAGCTCTTATTAGAGGTTCGAAAAGTCCAGATGAGGCAAGAGAAAAGCTCATGAATAATTTTAAATTATCTGAGATTCAAGCCAAGGCCATAGTTGAAATGAGATTGAGACAACTCACAGGCTTAGAACAAGATAAACTTCGTTCTGAATTTGATGATCTTCAAAAAACAATTACTGGATTAAATAATATACTTGACGATAAAGATATTCGAATGGGGATTATTAAATCTGAGCTTGAGGAAGTCAAAGAAAAGTATGGAGACAACAGACGTTCAGAAATTGAATATGCTGGAGGGAATTTTAGTATGGAGGATATGATTCCGGATGAGAAAGTAGTTATAACTATATCTCATGCAGGTTATATCAAAAGAACACCATTATCTGAATATAAAACTCAGAATAGAGGTGGAGTTGGACAAAAGGCTTCTACAACGAGGAATGAAGATTTTCTTGAAGATTTATTTGTTGGAACTAACCACCAGTATATGCTCTTTTTTACTCAAAAGGGTAAATGTTTCTGGATGCGAGTTTATGAAATTCCAGAGGGATCGAAAACATCAAAAGGAAGAGCAATGCAAAATCTTGTAAATATAGAGCAAGACGATAGGGTTAAGGCGTTTATTTGTACACAGGATCTAAAGGATGAAGAATACATAAATAGTCATTATGTTATTATGGTAACAAAAAAAGGTCAGGTTAAAAAAACCTCCTTAGAAAAATATTCTAGACCCAGAGCCAATGGAATAAATGCAATAACGATTAAAGAAGATGATGAACTTCTAGAAGCAAAATTAACAAACGGTTCAAGCCAAATCGTTTTAGCTGTCAAATCTGGAAAAGCTATTAGGTTTGAAGAAAGTAAGACAAGACCAATGGGAAGAGGTGCTTCTGGAGTTCGTGGGATTAGATTAAAGGATGAGAAGGACGAGGTTATAGGAATGATTTCCGTTAACGATATGGATACAAATGTTTTAGTAGTTTCTGAAAATGGTTATGGTAAAAGGTCAAGTTTAGATGATTATAGAATTACAAATAGAGGAGGTAAAGGCGTAAAAACTATCTCTATTACTGAGAAAACAGGAGAATTAGTTTCCATTAAAAGTGTAACTGATTCTGACGATTTGATGATTATTAATAAATCTGGTGTTGCAATAAGAATGGAGGTTTTAAATCTTAGGGTTATGGGTAGGGCAACTCAAGGTGTGAAGCTTATTAACTTAAAAAGTACCGATCAAATTGCAGCAGTTGCTAAAGTTATGAAGGATGACGAGGTTATAGAAGAAATTGATGATATTGAAACAAATGAAGGGCCAATAATTAAATAAAATCTATTAATTTTACATTAAAACAATAAATAATGAAAAAAATAATAACTCTTTTTTTTATTTTATTGAGCACTTCAATTTTCGCTCAAAAAAAACAATTTAAATCCGCAGCAAAAGCCTTTAAAAAAGGAGATATAGTATTATCTGCTAAAATATTATCAGATAATACTTCTTTGTTTTCTCAAGCAGATGATAAAATAAAAAATCAAGTAAAGTTCCTTTCTGCGAGGATTGATCATGAGAATAAGAATTTTTCTTTAGCGTTAAATAGTTATAATGATTTAAAAGGTAATCCTGATTTTACGGATTTAGTAAATGAACGTCTAAAAGTATTGTCTGGTGACATAATAACTGTAGCTATAGAGGAAAGTGAAGCAAAAGAATTTATTAAATCCTCCAAGAAACTTTATATGGCATACACCATTGATAAAGAAGTGGGTATGGATTTTCTTTTTTATGCTTCACAAAATGCAATAAATGGTCAGGATTATGAAATGGGTCTCAATTATTTATTACAGTTAAAAGAAAAAAAATATTCAGGTTCAGTTATAAATTATTTTGCAAAAGAAAAAGCTACAGGAAATGAAATCCCTCTGGATGCTACACAATATAAATTTTTTCAAAAATCGGATGGTTATTCTGATTTTAGAGAAGAAAAAACCCCTTCAAAATATCCTGAAATAGTTAAGAATATTGCATTAATATACGCAAAGCAGGGTAAGAATGATAAAGCTCTTGAAGCTGTAAAGGAAGCTCGTGTTGAAAATCCAGATGATTTAAACCTGATACTCACTGCTGCTGAAATATATATTGATTTAGGTGAAAAAGAGAAGTTTAAAGAATTAATATCTCAAGCCATTGAAAAAGATCCAAACAATGCAGTTCTATATTTTAACTTAGGAGTTGTTAATAATGATCTTGGTGATATCGATTCAGCCAGAGATTTTTATGAGAAAGCCATTGAAATTGATCCTACATATGAAGCTGCATATTTTAATTTAACATCTCTAATTCTATCTGGTGAATCAGCTATAGTAGAAGAGATGAATTCATTGGGTACTTCAAGAGCGGATAATGCAAGGTATGATACTCTTAAATCTAACAGGGAAACCTTGTATCTAGAATGTGTGCCATTTTTAAACAAACTAATAAACTTGAATAATAACATTGAGGCAATTCAAACTTTAATGAATATATACGGAACAATAGGAGATAATCAGGGTTATATGAAAATGAAAAAATTGCTTGAAGAGATAAAATCATAATAATTTTATTAACTAAAACCCCCTTTTCTAAAGATTTGAAGGGGTTTTATATTTAGGATATTTAAATACATTTAGTATTTTTAATATAAATAAATAACTTGAAAAATTTATATAGTTACTTTATCCTAAAACAATCCTTATTATATAAGATATTACTTTTTATAGGTTGTAGTGCTTTTGTAGTATATATTTTTCCTAGAGGAGGTCAATTCAAGTTTGAATATCAAAAAGGAAAAATATGGCAGCACCAAACTTTATATGCGCCTTTTGATTTCACTATTCTTAAATCAGGACAAGAAATCAAAGATGAAAAACAACAAATAGAGATCAACCAGCCTAAATACTATAGATATGACAACTCTATTTATGAAAACATTTTAATAAAATACGATACACAATCTAAATTAGTTTTTTCTAATAATGCATTAAGTGATAAATTAATTTTATTTGGAAGAGGGTTAATTGATGAAATTTATAAATACGGAGTTCTACCCATCAATTTTAATTCAAATAATAATAATTTGTATCTAATTAAAAATACAGAGGAAGCATCATTGAGCCTTGATCAGTTTTTTATTATTGAAAATCTAAATGATTTTATAATAGATAAAACTAAAGCTTCCAATTTAAATATATATAGTAATCAATTTTACAGCCTTCTTTTTGATCTAATTCAGCCTAATGTTTTTTTGGATGAGAATTTTACAAAAAAAGCTTTGAAAGAATCTTTAGATGTTATATCTCCTTCTAGAGATTATATTATTGAAGGTAAACTTATAGTAGCTCAAGGAGAGGTTGTTGAGGGAGAAAATTTCCTTCAATTAGAGTCGCTAAAGAAGGAATATATGTCTCTAAATATTTCAAAAAGTCAAGAATACACTATCCTGTTTGGTTATACAATTCTTATAAGCGTTGTATTTTTTATGCTGTATTTATTTATAAAAAATTACAGAAATGATATTTTTAAAAATAATAAAGATTTAACTTTTATTGTTTTTAATATCCTTTTTTTGTTGAGTTTAACAACTATAATACTCAGTTTAAATGGTGATTTTTATTATGCAATCCCATTATGTATTCTTCCTCTTACTTTAAAAACATTTTATGATGCAAGGTTGGGACTCTTCACCCATGTTTTAACTGTTTTACTTCTTGGTTTTATAGTTCCCAATGGATTTGAATTTGTTTTTCTTCAAACTATCGCTGGAATAGTAATTATTCAAACACAAACTGAGCTTCACAAGCGAGCTAGTATATTTATTTCGGTCAGCCAAATAGTACTGGTATATTTAGTAGGTTATTTTTCTTTTTCTATAATTCATGAAGGTAACTTCAGTTCTTTTGATTTTAATATTGTTGTATACTTTATTGTTAACGGATTACTCACTCTTTTTGTTCAGCCTTTAATATATGTTTATGAAAAACTATTTGGTTTGGTTTCTGATGTTACTTTATTGGAGTTTTCAGATACTAATTCAAAACTATTAAAGCAATTATCTGAAAATGCTCCTGGAACTTTCAATCATTCTCTTCAAGTTGCGAATTTGGCTGAAGCTGCTGCTAACGAAATAGGAGCAAACAGCCTTTTGGTGAGAGTTGGAAGTTTATATCATGATATTGGTAAAATAAGTACTCCTACTTTTTATACAGAAAATCAAAAATCGTACGTATCTCCTCATGAAGATTTGACTCCGGATCAAAGTGCTGAAATAATCATTAATCATGTCAATGAAGGAATTAAAATTGCCAAAAAAAATAATATTCCTGATAGAGTTATTGATTTTATAAGAACTCATCATGGCTCCAACACGGTTTATTATTTTTATCAAAAAGCTGTTGAACTTTATGGAGAAGAGAATGTAAATAAAAAAAAATTTAAATATCCTGGCCCAAAACCCTTTTCAAAAGAAACTGCGATACTAATGATGGCAGATTCGGTTGAGGCTGCTTCCAAGAGTTTAAAAACGCCCACTTTTGAAAAGATAAAAGACTTTGTAAACAATTTAACTGATAAGCATATGTATGGTAAACAGTTTGAAAATTCAAATATTACTTTAAATGAGATTGAACTTGTTAAAAAAGTTTTAATTAAAAGATTGGTAAACATATATCATATAAGAATTGAGTATCCCGAATAATGTTTTTTTAAAAAACATTTGTAGTTACCATCTTAAACTTTAGATTTGCAAATCACAAATTAGGAGGGGTGCCAGAGTGGTAATGGAGCAGTTTGCTAAACTGTCAACGGGTAACCGTTGCCAGGGTTCGAGTCCCTGTCCCTCCGCAATTAAGGTCGCGTAGCTCAGCTGGATAGAGCATCTGCCTTCTAAGCAGACGGTCACAGGTTCGAATCCTGTCGCGATCACAACAAAGATCCGTAAAGTGTTTAATTATAATACTTTACGGATTTTTTCATTTTTATGTGGGTCGATATGTGGGTCGTAAGTAGAAAGTTAGCATCAAAATATATGGCTGATTCTAGCAATTTGATCATGTGTTTTTCAAGAATTAATACCTTTGATACTTGAAGAACTGTTGAAAAAGAAGCTAAATTTATTGCAAATCAAATGCGGTAGTTTCTTTAATTATATCGACAGAAACAGAAGAACGGATTTTAGAAATTCCTTCAATAGAGGCTAGTTTCTTGTTAATAAAATTGTGGAGGTCTGAAATAGTATTTACAGTAATTTTTATGATATAGTCATAATCGCCTGTAACTTGGTAACATTCCATAACTTCGGGTAAATTACTAATGTTATTTCTAAAATTATTCAATTTTTTTATGCTGTGTATTGCTAAAGATATTTGGCAAAAAGCGATTACCTGTTTACCAACCTTATCTAGATCCAAAAGTGCTACATAGGATTTAATCACACCTTGTTTTTCAAACTTTTTTATTCGTTCATAAGTAGGTGTAATACTTAAACCAACCCTATTAGCAATTTCTTTGGTGTTAAGCTTTGAGTTGCGTTGCAATTGATACAAAATAGCCTTATCGATTTTATCCATTTTAGATTTTAATGTTAAGCAAAGATATTTTTTTTATTAAAAAAAGATTTAATTTCTATTATTTCAAATATAATAAATTTATTTTCTAAATAATATATATATTATAA
>TARA_B110000444_G_scaffold258751_1_pt1 | contig 14156 bp, 12 predicted proteins | sample TARA_B110000444 | Tara Oceans TARA_B110000444 (sample SAMEA4398370) | marine metagenome | biome: Polar Biome; feature: [SRF] surface water layer (ENVO:00010504); material: water (ENVO:00002006), including particulate matter (ENVO:01000060) such as... | depth 5 m | reverse complement strand
AACTTTAATAATATGGGACCTATTTTACTTCCAATAGTAATCGCAGGAGTTGGAATTTTGGCATCTATAATAGGTACTTTTTTTGTTAAAATTTCTGACAATAATGCAAAAGAATCTAAGGTTCAAGCAGCATTAGATTTAGGTAACTGGGCCTCAATAGTAATAACACTTATTGCTAGTTATTTTTTAATTGACTGGATGTTACCCAAAACGATGAGTATGATGTTTTTTGGTGAAGGATATAAAGATATTTCTTCAATGAATGTTTTTGGATCTGCTTGTATTGGATTAGCAGTTGGAGCTTTAATATCAATTGTAACTGCATATTACACAAGTCTTGGTAAAAAACCAGTTTTAGATATTGTAAAAAATAGTTCAACAGGAGCTGCAACTAATATTATTGCAGGTTTAGCCGTTGGGATGAAATCAACTTTCTTATCCGTAATTCTTTTTGCATCAGCAATCTATGGTTCGTATACTCTTGCTGGTTTTTATGGAGTAGCCCTAGCCGCTTCTGCAATGATGGCAACAACTGCCATGCAATTAGCAATTGATGCTTTTGGACCAATAGCTGATAATGCTGGAGGAGTAGCAGAAATGAGTGATCTTCCAAAAGAAGTTAGGGAAAGAACAGATATTTTAGATTCTGTTGGTAACACCACTGCCGCTGTTGGTAAAGGTTTTGCTATTGCTTCTGCAGCTTTAACTGCACTAGCTTTATTTGCCGCTTATGTAACTTTTACGGGAATTGATGGTATAAATATTTTTAAAGCGGATGTATTAGCAATGTTGTTTGTTGGAGCAATGATTCCGGTTGTTTTTTCTGCTTTGGCTATGCAGTCTGTTGGAAAAGCAGCTATGGAAATGGTAGAAGAAGTTAGAAGACAATTTAGAGAAATTCCCGGTATTATGGAGGGTACAGGTGTTCCTGAATATGCAAAATGTGTTGATATTTCAACTAAAGCAGCATTAAAAGAAATGTTACTTCCTGGTTTAATAACCATTATCACTCCAATTTTTATTGGATTAGTTTTTGGAGCAGAGCCATTGGGAGGATATATGGCCGGAGTTTGTGTAAGTGGAGTAATGTGGGCTATTTTTCAAAATAATGCCGGGGGAGCTTGGGATAACGCAAAAAAATCATTTGAAGCAGGAGTTGAAATTAATGGTGAAATGACATACAAAGGGTCAGATGCACACAAAGCGGCAGTTACTGGAGATACAGTTGGCGATCCTTTTAAAGACACCTCCGGACCCTCTATGAATATTTTAATTAAATTAACATGTTTAGTTGGATTGGTAATTGCACCTCTTTTGGGAGATCATGGTGATTCTAAATCTATTTCTCAAGCCGGAAATTTTGAAAATCACGATATTAAAATCAATAAAAATGATATTGATAACAAAGAAGAGTTTTCAGTAAAAATTTCTTCTACTAACGATGATCAATTATCAAGCGTAAAATCAATTGAAGTAAGTGTTTCTGGAACAGAAGATGAAGTCTGGAAGGTTGTTGAGAAAATCACTCCAGAAATAGATGAAATACTTAATCGTTAACAATTTGACAATTAAAATCAATCAGCTTTAGGTAGTTTTTTATCAATTTCTCGAATTATATTTTTCAAGTCTTCTGGGTTGTTTACAAAGTCAATATCATCAACATCAATAATTAATAACTCACCTTTATCATAGGTTGAGATCCAAGCCTCGTATCTTTCATTTAGTCTGCTTAGATAGTCTACACTTATAGAATTTTCATACTCTCTTCCTCTTTTGTGAATCTTACTAACCAGATTTTGAATTGAGCTTCTTACATAAATTAATAGTTGGGGAGGATTAACTGTATTTTCCATAAGTTCAAAAAGTGATATATAATTTTGAAAATCTCTTTGATTCATTAATCCCATGGAATGAAGATTGGGTGCGAAGATAAAAGCATCTTCATAAATAGTTCTGTCTTGAATTACAGTTTTTTTTAAACTCTCATTTTGTAATAATTGACTAAATCTACTTTTTAAAAAATAGATCTGAAGATTAAACGACCATCTTTCCATGTGATTATAGAAATCATCCAGATAAGGGTTGTCAATGACATCTTCAAAATTTGCCTCCCAATTATAGTGTTTGGCAAGAAGCTCAGTAAGGCTTGTTTTACCAGCACCAATATTTCCAGCTACAGATATTTGCATTCGCTTGTTGTATTATTTATAATAATTCTTTAAAATGCAAAATACAGATATTTTTATTTAATAATTAATTTTATAATTATTTTTTCGCTTTTAATAAATTTTAATGTAATTTTACTATAACGAGGAAGGATTTGACTGATTGCAACCTCTATAAAAAATTGCTAAAGCGGTGTTTTTGCTTTTCGTGTATGTGTTCAAATCCTTCAGAAAAGCAAATTATATGTCATATTTTTTTACATCAGAATCTGTAAGTGAGGGTCATCCTGACAAAGTTGCAGATCAAATTTCAGACTCTCTTTTAGATAACTTTCTTGCTTTTGATCATGAAAGTAAAGTAGCTTGTGAAACTCTTGTCACCACAGGTCAAGTAGTTTTAGCTGGTGAGGTTAAGAGTAATACTTACATAGACGTTCAAGACATAGCTAGAAAAACAATTAATAAAATTGGATATACCAAAGGAGAATATCAATTTAGTGGGGACTCCTGTGGAGTAATATCACTTATTCATGAACAGTCTGAGGATATAAATCAAGGAGTTCAAAGAAAAAATAAACAAAATCAAGGTGCGGGTGATCAAGGAATAATGTTTGGATATGCATCTAATGAGACTGAAAATTACATGCCTTTGGCTTTAGATTTATCTCATCAAATTTTAAAAACCTTAGCCGACTTTCGAAGAGAAAATAAAATTATTAATTACTTAAGACCCGATTCTAAATCCCAAGTTACTATTGAATATGATAATAATAATAGACCAATTAAAATTGATACCATTGTCGTTTCAACTCAACATGATGATTTTGACACAGATGACGATATAATGTTATCTAAAATTAAATCAGATATTATTAATATTATAATTCCAAAAGTATTTGATAACCAACCGAATCATATTAAATCTTTATTAGGTGATTCAGTAAAATATCATGTTAACCCAACTGGTAAATTTGTTATTGGAGGACCACATGGAGATACCGGATTGACTGGTCGAAAAATTATAGTCGACACCTATGGAGGTAAAGGTGGTCATGGAGGAGGTGCTTTCAGTGGAAAAGATCCAAGTAAAGTAGACAGGTCAGCAGCATATGCAGCAAGACATATGGCTAAAAATATTGTGGCTGCAGGGGTTTCAGATGAAGTTTTGATCCAGTTGAGCTATGCTATTGGTGTATCTTTTCCAACATCAATTTTAGTAGATACTTATGGTAAGTCAAAGGTTGATTTTTCTGATTCAGAAATTTCAAAAAAACTTTCAAATATTTTTGATTTAACACCCTATGGTATTGAAAAAAGATTAAAATTAAGAAATCCTATTTATTCCGAAACAGCTGCTTACGGTCATATGGGACGACAACCTCAAACAGTTATCAAAACCTTTGATTCTCCATACAGTGGGAGAATTACAAAAGAAGTGGAACTATTTACTTGGGAAAAACTAGATTATATAAATAAAATTAAAAAAGCTTTAAAATTATGAGTTTAAATATAGAAACAAATGCTCTTCATTCAGGGCACGACACAAATGATACACAAGGAACAAGAGCTGTTCCAATATATCAATCAACATCATATAAATTCCAGAATTCAGATCACGCAGCAAAATTATTTTCATTGGCTGAACCAGGATATATTTATACAAGGTTAAATAATCCTACAAACGATATTCTTGAAAAAAGGTTAGCTGACTTAGAAGGTGGAATTGCAGCAGTTTCCACTGCTTCTGGAACTTCTGCTATTTCAACAGCACTTCTTACCCTTCTTAAGTCAGGAGATCATATTGTTGCATCCAATAGTCTTTATGGAGGCACATACAATATGCTGAGTAATATGCTTCCTAGATTTGGGATAACTACTACTTTTGTAGATCCAGATAATCCCTTAAATTTTAAATCTGCTACAAAAAAAAACACAAGAGTTTATTACTCTGAGTCACTTGGGAATCCAAAGCTAGATGTAATTGATTTAAGTGCAATTTCTAAACTAGCTAAACAGGTTAAGGTTCCATTTTTCGTTGATAATACAGTAGCAACTCCTTATTTACTGAATCCAATTAAATATGGAGCAAATATTGTAATACATTCAACCACAAAATATATAAATGGAAACGGAACTGCATTAGGCGGAATAATAATTGATGCTGGTACTTTTGACTACGGAAATGGATTATTCCCAGAACTTAATCAACCTTCCCCTAGTTATCATGGGTTAAATTATCATGAGACACTTGGTCCAGCAGCTTACATAGCCAGGGTTAGGACTGAAGGGTTAAGAGATATAGGTGCTTCGGCTAGCCCATTTAATAGTTTTCAAATTATACAAGGTCTAGAAACTTTAGCGATAAGAATGCAACAACATTCTAAGAGTGCTCTTACTATTGCTAAATGGCTTCAAAATGAAGAAAAAGTTTCTTGGGTAAATTATCCTGGATTATCAACAAGTAAATATAATAAATTAGCCAAGAAATATTTACCTAAGGGACAAAGTGGAATTCTCACTTTTGGCCTTAAAGCCGGTTTTGATGCAAGCAAAAAAGTTGCTGATAACACAAAAATATTTTCTTTACTAGCAAATATTGGTGATTCAAAATCTTTGATTATTCATCCAGCAAGTACAACTCATTCTCAACTTTCGTCAGAGGAACAGAAAAGTACAGGAGTAACTGATGATTTAGTTCGATTATCAATTGGTTTAGAAAATGTAGAAGATTTGATTTTAGATTTAAAACAGGCAATTTCTTAAACACACAAATATTGCCAACAAATCAATTAAATTTATTAGATGTAGAAATTTTAGAGGAACAAATGAAGGTTTCTTTAACATACTTTATTAGGGGTCCAGATATTGGCAAAGCACCCATTATTTTAATTAATCATCCTTTAACAGCGAATGCTAAATTTTCTGGAGCTGATGGTTGGTGGAACGAAATAGTTGGATCAAATAAAGTAATTGATACAAATATTTATACTGTAATCTCATTTAATATTCCGGGAAATGGAATCGATTCACATAAATGGAAGTCCATTGAAAAAATTCATACTGGACATATTGCCAAATTATTTATTAGTGGATTAAATAAATTAGGAATTAATCGTCTTTTCGCTTTAATTGGAGGATCAATAGGTGGAGGTATTTTATGGGAAATGGCAGTACTTGCCCCTAATTTATCAAAATACTTAATTCCAATTGCTTCAGATTGGAAATCAACAGACTGGATAATAGCAAATACTTTTATTCAAAAACAAATATTAAAAAATTCAAAAAATCCTATCGTAGATGCAAGAATGCATGCTATGCTTTTATACAGGACACCAGAATCATTTAGTCTTCGATTTGCTCGAAGTCAAAATAAACATAAAAAAATATTTAATATTGAAAGTTGGTTGTTACATCATGGTCAAGTTCTTAAAGATAGATTTACTTTAAAGGGATACCTTACTGTGAATCATTTGCTAGGTAGTATCAATATCCTAAGAGATAATCAGAATTTTGATGTTTTAACTAAATTAATATCTTCAGAAATCCACTTAATCTCTATTAATTCTGATTTATTATTTCTTGCTAGTGAAGATAAACAAACTTTTAAAAGACTCAATAAACTTAAAAAAAAGTGTTTTTACTATGAAATAAATTCAGTTCACGGTCATGATGCATTTTTAATTGAAAACAAACAGGTTATAAATATTTTAAGTACTATTTTTAAAAAATAAATTTATTGGTAATGGAGGTATTTTTAGAAAGAATAAACAATGATTATTTATTTGAGGTTTCAAACTCAAAAGGTCGGAGAGTTCTGTTGGACAACAACTCAAAAAAAGAAGGTAGCGTTAAAGGTATTAGTCCAATGGAGCTATTACTAATGGGTTTGGCTGGCTGCAGCAGTATAGACGTTGTTGCGATTTTGAACAAACAAAAAATTAACCCAACTTCAATTAAGATGGAAGTAAAGGGACAAAGATTGCCTGATGCAGTTCCTGCACTATTTCACACAATCAATGTTGATGTAATTTTAGAGGGAGATTTTTCTCCTGAAAAGGCAAAACGAGCTGTAGACCTGTCTTTTGAAAAATATTGTTCAGTTTCCAAAACTCTTGAGCCTACTGCGAAAATTATCTACAAGATATTTTTGAATGGAAATAAAATACATTAATTGACCGTTAGATTTTTAAATACTTCTTCAAGTGTTTGATTTTTGGTCTCTAGATTTAATATTTTTAGTTTATTATCATGAGCAAAATCAAATACTTTACTTCTTTGATCCATACTGGTTTTAAATAGAATTTCATATTCAAAATCAAAAGTATTCTTAACGCTTTCAACAAACTTAAGTTTTGCTAGTGCTTCAGTTTCAACTCTATAATCAAATGTGACTTTAATAATTTGTTCGTTAACATTTTTTAGTTTTTTTATTGGTGAATCTAAAATGATTTCTCCTTTATGGAGTAGAATGATTCTATCACAGAAAGCCTCAGCTTCCTGTAAAATATGTGTTGAAAAAAATATTATTTTTTCTTTTCCTAATTTTTTGATTAGCTCACGAACTTCTATTAATTGATTGGGATCAAGTCCTGTTGTTGGTTCATCAAGAATAATGAGTTCAGGATTATGAATTATTGCTGCAGCAATTCCAACTCTTTGTTTATATCCTTTTGAAAGTTTTTCAATTTTATAATTTTTATATTCCTCTAAACCTGTAACTGAAAGTATATTATTAAGGTTTGGATTTCTTATTTTATAAAGTCCAGCAATAAACAATAAATACTCCGAAACTAGTAGTTCACCGTAAAGAGGGTTGTTTTCCGGGAGATATCCCGTCATTTTTTGAATTTCAATGAGTTTTTGTTTCAAGTCTAAACCATTCATTGAGATATTTCCGTCCCATTTAAGATTTATACCAGTAAGTATTTTCATTAATGTGGTTTTTCCTGCACCGTTCATGCCAAGGAGCCCAATGATTTCACCCTTTTTACAATTCAAAGAAAGATTTGATAAAACCCTTTTTGTTCCGTAATATTTATTTAAGTTTTGAATTAAAAGTCCCATTATTTCGTTGTAAAAATATATGATTTTAATTAAATTGTGGGAGTAATTTTTTGTTATATATTGATTTAATTATAAATTTCTTATAAAAACTTGTTTATTTCAAAAGTGATTTTAAATTTGTATTAATTATAATTTCAATGACTTCTACATTTTTTTACTATTATGACTTTTTCTACTTCTTTACAAAAGAATGAAGGGCATTGTAGTAATTAAATTTATAAATACATACAGTCCTGATTAAATCAGGACTTTTTTTTTATGACTGATAAAAATAAAATAGCGATTCAAGGGATAGAAGGTTCATTTCATCATGCAGTCGCCATGTCCTATTTTGACTCTGGTTATAGTGTAGACTGCTGTAATTCATTTGATGCCCTAGTTTTTTCTATTTTAAATAATGATTCGAGTCATGGAGTGATGGCAATTGAAAATTCTATAGCAGGCTCTATTATTTCAAATTACGCATTAATAGATCAAAACAACCTCAATATTGTTGGTGAGTGTTATCATCAAATTCAGCATTCTCTTTTGGCGCTACCTAATCAAAGTATTGATGAAATACATGAGGTCCATTCTCATCCTATGGCTCTTTTACAGTGTAAAGAATTTTTTTCTAATTATCCAAATATAAAGCTTGTTGAGTCTGATGATACTGCTAACGCAGCTAAAGAAATCTTCACAAATCAAATACATAAAAGAGCAGCTATTGCCAGTAAGTCTGCTGCTCACTTATACAGTTTAAACATTCTAAAAAACTCAATACAAACCATAAATAATAATGTAACTAGATTTGTGATTATCCAAAAAAAATCTCCCTTGATAAAATTAGATTATAATAAGGCTGCACTTAAATTTATCTTAGATCATAAAAGAGGTAGTTTAGCAGCTGTTTTAAATGTAATGAGCGATTGTAAACTTAATTTAACTAAGATTCAATCTTTACCAATAATTGAAATCCCTGGAAAGTATTCTTTTTTTGTAGACGTAACTTTTGATTCTGAATCTTTCTTTGAAAAAGCATATTCAATTTTAGAAATAATGACATTAGAACTAAAGGTTTTTGGAAAATATAACAATGAAAAAAAATAATATGCCTGCTAAAAGATTAAATAGTGTTAAAGAATACTATTTTTCCTCAAAATTAAGGGAGGTAGGATCTTTGATAAAATCAGGAAAGGCAATTATAAATTTGGGTATTGGCAGTCCAGACCTATTACCATCAAATGATGTTATATCTTCTTTGGTAGAAAGTGTTAGTGATTCTAATGCCCATCAATATCAATCATATCAAGGTATCCCAGAGTTTAGACAAGCAATTTCTGTTTTTTATAAATCTCATTATAAGGTTGAATTAAACCCCAAAGATGAGGTGTTGCCTTTAATTGGTTCCAAGGAAGGAATTATGCACATAAGCATGGCTTTTTTAAATCCAGGAGATCAAGTTTTAATTCCTAATCCTGGATATCCTACATATTCATCAGTTACAAAATTATTAGAAGCTGAACCAATTTTATACAATCTAAAAGAATTTGATGGTTGGTTGCCAAGTTTAAATTTGTTGGAAAAAATGGATTTATCAAAAGTTAAAATAATGTGGATAAACTATCCACATATGCCTACAGGTTCTGAAGTGAATGATAGTTTTTTTGATGATCTTATTTCTTTTGCTAAAAGAAATAATATTTTAGTGGTAAATGATAATCCATATAGTTTTATTTTAACAAAACATCCAAAAAGTTTTTTATCTCATAATGGTGCAATTGATGTTGGTATGGAGCTTAATTCATTGAGTAAATCGTTTAATATGGCAGGTTGGAGAGTCGGAATGTTGCTTGGAAACCAATCTAATATTAAATCTGTATTGAAGGTAAAATCTAATATGGACTCAGGCATGTTTTATGGAGTTCAAAAGGGAGCTATAAAAGCATTGAGTCTTGATAAAAAATGGTTTTACGATTTAAATAAGATTTATGAGGAAAGAAGAGAGGTTGCCTGGAAAATTGCAGATAAATTAAAAACAACTTACAATAAAAATGCAGTTGGTCTTTTTATTTGGGCAAGGCTTCCTGATAGTATTGAAAATCCAGATGTATTAATTGATGAATTATTATATAAAAAAAATATTTTTATAACACCAGGTAAAATATTTGGATCTCAAGGTGAAAGATACATTAGGATTTCTTTGTGTTCAAGTACATTAAAACTTAAGGAGGCACTCAATCGTTTATAAATATGAGAGTAGGAATTGCAGGTGTTGGTTTAATCGGAGGATCTTTAGCTATTCAAGTAAGGAAACTTTTTGGTAATGTAATAATTTCAGGATATGATTCCTCTAAATTACATTTAAAACAGTCACTTGAAATTGGTTTAATTGATGAAATTATTTCAGAAAAAGATTTTATAAATTTGGATATTCTTTTACTTGCTTATCCAGTTAAACATATAACTAATCAGTTAAATTCGGTCTTAGATATGGTTGGAGTCAATACTCTTGTTATTGATTTTGGTTCAACAAAATCTAAAATATGTAGAAATGTTTCTTCTCATTCAAAAAGATCACAATTTTTAGCAACACATCCTATAGCTGGAACAGAATTTTCAGGACCAAATTCTGCTAATAAAGACCTGTTTAAAGGAAAGGTGCAAATTATATGTGAGTCGCACAAGACTAAAAGTGATTTATTAAATTGGGCTCTGAATTTTTTCTCATCTATTGGTATGATTATTAAAAAAATGAACCCTGAAGAACATGATAAACACATAGCTTATGTTTCGCACTTATCACATATTTCCTCTTTTATTTTAGGACAGACAGTTTTAGAAAAAGAAAAAGATGAATCAGCTATTTTTGCAATGGCTGGAAGTGGATTTGCTTCTACAGTTAGATTAGCAAAAAGCTCTCCAAACACATGGAGTTCTATTTTCGAAGAAAACAGAGAAAACATTCTCGAATCTTTAAAACACTATCTTTCAAACTTAGAAGACTTCAAGGATTTTTTAGAGAATGAAAATTATAAAAAAATATATACCACAATTGAGAAAACGAATGCTATTAAAAGAGTTCTAAAAGGTATTAAGAAATAAAATAAATATTAAAATGGTAAATCAAATTAATTTAAAAAAATGGCTTCAAGATTTTAAACTTGATCATCCTTTGGTTATTGGAGGGCCTTGTAGTGCAGAAACTGAAGAACAAGTATTAAAGATAGCTCATCAATTGAAGGATTCTGACGTTACAGTATATAGGGCAGGGATTTGGAAGCCAAGAACACGTCCTGGGAATTTTGAAGGAGTCGGAGCTATTGGTTTAGGATGGTTAAAGAAAGTAAAAGAACAAACAGGTCTTTTATTAGCTACTGAAGTTGCAAACGCAAATCATTGTAAGCTCGCTCTTGATGCTGACATTGATGTTCTATGGATTGGTGCCAGGTCAACCGTAAGTCCTTTTATAGTTCAAGAAATTGCTGATGCATTAAAGGGGACGGATAAAATTGTTTTAGTAAAAAATCCTGTAAACCCAGATCTTGACTTGTGGCTTGGAGGTGTTGAAAGATTATATAAGTCTGATATTAAAAAACTTGGTGTTATTCATCGTGGTTTTTCAACTTCAAGCAAGTCAAAGTATAGAAATCAACCTGAATGGCAAATTGCAATTGAGCTTCAAAATAAATTTCCAGATTTACCAATTATATGTGATCCTTCTCATATATCAGGAAGAAGAGATCTTATTTTTGATATAAGTCAAAGGGCTTTAGATTTAAATTTTGACGGATTAATGGTAGAGTCACATTATGATCCTGATATAGCCTGGAGCGATGCAAAACAACAAATCACTCCTGAAACCTTGATTCAATATATGAAGGATTGGAAAATAAGAAATATAACTACTACCGAGGAAAGTTACCAGAGTAGCTTAAAAAATTTAAGAGCAAAAATTGATGTGATCGACCAATCACTTCTTGATCTTCTTGGGGAAAGGATGAAAGTTGCTGAGGGCATCGGAGAGTTAAAGAAAACAAAAAATGTTGCAGTTCTTCAAAATAAAAGATGGAATGAGATTTTAGGTAAAATGATTTTAGAAGGAGAAGAAAGAGATTTAAGTGAAGAATTTATTTTAAGAATGTTTAAAGCTATTCATCAAGAATCTATAAATCATCAACAAGCTATTTATAAAAAATAACTACTGCATTAATGAACTCTTAATTTGCTGACAAGCCATTTTAATTTGGTCAGAAGATGCTGCATATGATATTCGAATACAGTTTGGATTTCCAAATGCTTCTCCACTAACAGTTGCAACATGAGCTTTTTGTAGAAGAAATAAAGAAAAATCAGAAGAATTATTTATATTTTTTCCATTGATATTTTTTCCAAAATAAGATGAAATATCTGGAAAAATATAAAAAGCTCCCTCGGGCTTGTTTAAATTAAACCCTTTTATCCCACTCAATAGTCTGGTGATTAAATCTCTTCTTTTCTTGAATTCGTTAACCATATATTTAATATTATCTACCGATCCGTCTAGAGCAGCTATTGTAGCTCTTTGGGCTATACAATTAGCTCCACTTGTTATCTGACCTTGCATCTTATTACATGCTTTTGCGATCCATTCAGGTGCCCCAATATAACCAATTCTCCAACCAGTCATTGCAAATGCTTTAGCAACGCCATTGACAGTTATAGTACGATCGTACATTTTTGTAATGGATGCAAAACTAAATACAGATTTTCCATAATTTATGTGTTCATATATCTCATCTGATATAATATATATATTTGGATATTTTTCTAAAACTTTTGCAAGATTTCTATACTCAGACTCCGAATATATTGATCCGCTGGGATTATTAGGTGAGTTAAAAATAACCATTCTAGTTTTTGGAGTAATTGCACCTTCAAGTTGCTCAGGAGTTATTTTAAAATCAGTTTCAATATTAGAGGGAATAACTACAGATTTCGCTTCTGATAATGTTGCTATTGCTGAATAGCTTACCCAGTAAGGAGCTGGTAAAAGTACTTCATCTCCAGGATTCAGTAGAACCATACAAACATTAGCAATTGATTGTTTAGCTCCTGTGGAGACAACAATTTGGTTCAACTCATAATTTAAATTATTGTCACGTTTAAATTTATTAGAAATAGACTCCTTAAGATCTACATAACCATCTACAGGAGAATAAGAGTTGTAATTATCATTTACTGCTTGGATAGCAGCATTTTTAATAAATTCTGGAGTATTAAAATCGGGTTCTCCAAGACTTAGTCCAATAATATCAACTCCCTTTTCTTTTAACTCTCTTGCCTTTGATGCCATTGCAAGAGTTGCGGAGATTGGTAGACTATTAATCCTGTCAGATAAATTTTTCATAATCATCTAGGCTTTTAATGCTATTGGTTGAACCCCCATTTTTCTTAAATATTTAAAATGTGAAAAAAGAGCACTTCCAATGTCTTTATACTCTATGTAAGGTAAATTAAATTCTTTTGCAGTTTCTTTAACAATTTTAGCTATATCACTATAATGTATATGACTAATGTTTGGGAAAATATGATGTTCGATTTGATGATTTAACCCCCCTGTAAACCAATTAATAAAAACATTTTTATTTGCAAAATTAACCGTTGTAAAAAGTTGATGAATTGCCCAAGTATTTTTCATTGTTCCGGTTTCTTTATCTGGAAGAGGCATTTGAGCATCTTCAATTATGTGCGCAAGTTGAAAAACAAGACTAAGGATTAAGCCAGCTGTGTAATGCATAATAAAAAAACCCAATAAAACTTTCCACCATTGAATATCAAGAAAAATAATTGGAAAAATTATCCAGATTCCAAAATACAGAAACTTAGTAATTATAAGAATAATCCATTGTCTGAGAGGTTGAAGTTTTTTTCGATAAGTTAATTTTTGTTTTAAATATTTCCTAGTTTGTTTGATGTCAGTGGTTATAGACCAATTAATGGTTAATAGTCCATAAAGAAATATAGAGTAAATATGCTGAAAACGGTGAAAAGCAGACCATTTACTGTGTTTTGAAAAACGGATTATTCTCCCAGCTTCCAAATCTTCGTCGTGACCATGAATATTTGTATATGTATGATGAAGCATATTATGTTGAACTTTCCAGTTATGAACATTCCCTGCTAATATGTATATACTTGACCCCATTAATTTATTCACCCAATTTTTCTTAGAAAAAGATCCATGATTACCGTCATGCATAACATTCATACCTACTCCTGCCATTCCAATTCCCATAACGACACATAGTCCTATTTTAATCCATGGATTTAATTCAGTAAATAAAATAAAAAAATAAGGTGTTAAAAAAAGTAAAAACATAATTAATGTCTTTAAGTAAAGTTTCCAATTCCCAGTCTTGGATTTATTTAATTCTTTAAAATGATCATTAACACGTTTATTTAGCGTTATAAAAAATTTCTTTGAATCTTTTCTAGAGAAACGCAACGACATATTTTCCATATAATTATAATTTTATTTAGAGTAATTTAAAACACAAGTTATATTTTAGCCAAAAATAATCTATTGAATCTTTTCGAACAATATTTTCCTGGTTTATCTTATGAACAAATTCACAAATATTCACAACTAAATATACTATATAAACAATGGAATTCTAAAATAAATATTATATCAAGAAAAGATATTGATTTTTTAAATGAGAAACATATTATTCATTCATTAGCAATTGCTAAATTTCATAATTTTAAATCTGGAACTGAAGTTCTAGATATCGGGACAGGAGGGGGGTTACCTGGGATTCCTTTGGCTATATTATTTCCAAATGTAAAATTTCATCTAATAGACAGCATTGGAAAAAAAATAAAAGTAGTAAATGATATTTCAGAAAAATTGGGTTTAAAAAATATATATGCATATCATACAAGAGCAGAAGATTTTCAGCATAA
>TARA_B110000444_G_scaffold238539_1_pt1 | contig 14168 bp, 9 predicted proteins | sample TARA_B110000444 | Tara Oceans TARA_B110000444 (sample SAMEA4398370) | marine metagenome | biome: Polar Biome; feature: [SRF] surface water layer (ENVO:00010504); material: water (ENVO:00002006), including particulate matter (ENVO:01000060) such as... | depth 5 m | reverse complement strand
CGCCGGAGACGCAGTCATCAGTCTTGGTGATGCTCGCCACGGGTGAATCGAGTCGTAGCGTGGCGCCCTGTTTGGTCGCGACCTCAGCTAAAACGGAACCGAGCGCCCCCATGCCACCGATCACTTGAGTCATACCCGTTTGGCTCAAGTATTCCCCCGTGACGCGATGAAGATAGCTATAGACAGTATTGGGTGACCGCGGGCCCATATTAGTGCCGGTGACCGCATCGAGCGCTATGGTGCTTTTTAGGGCATCGTGTTTAAAGTGCTCATTCATGACATCGTAAATGTTAATCATGACGATTCGCATGATATCGCGCATGTACTCGCGCCCCATCATCTTCAGGCCAAGCCCCAGTTTCATGAGGGTAAAGCGGTCTCGCCAATTATGCTCTACCAACTTGGGTGGCCGACCGCGATACAAATGGGTCATCAACTTAGCGAAGCGCTGCATCATCTTACGAAACTCACGATAGGCCGCTTGATCAACCGGATCCACTCCCGCGCCAGTAATATGGTCGCCATCGAGGGTCAAATGATCTCCGTCAGGCTGCAGGGAGATCGTGGTTTTTGTGTCGCTGAGCTTGAGACCGGCACTGTGAAGATTGAGATCGCTGGTGATGCTGCGATCAAACTGTGAGAACCACTGAGCACAATCTGACACCTTAAATCCCGCTGCGAATTCACGTGTACTGGCACAACCGCCTGGCTCAGACCGGCCATCCAGCACTAAAACGCGATGCCCTGCTTTGGCGAGGTAGGTGGCGCAAATCAAGCCATTGTGGCCGGCACCTATGACCACTGCGTCATAATCAGTCATCAGCATATTCTCCGGGCACAGTATTGGGTCGCTTGAGGTCTGACAGAATTTCTCTCGCTGAGTTGGCACCGGGTGCCGCCATCACGCCGCCTCCAGGGTGGGTACCTGAGCTACACATATACATGCCTTTAATAGGGCCTCTATATTGCGCGTAGCCGGGGAAGGGTCGATTGAACAGGAGTTGATCGAAGGTCAATTCGCCCATGAAAATATTGCCCTCGGTGAGCCCAACCTCGGCTTCGATCTCGCGAGGTGTTCTAGTTTCACAGTGGAGAATGAGGTCTTTGAAATTAGGGCTGTAATTCGATATCTGATCGATCACTGATTTCTCAAAGCCATCCTTGTCCTCATCCGTCCATTCGCGGCCCTCGACTTTAGGAGGGGCGTATTGAACAAATACCGACATCATGTGCTTCCCTGGGGGCGCCATGGTGGGGTCGGTCAACGAGGGGATCATCATGTCGAGGTAGGGGTCTTTCGACCAAGTTCCCGCCTTCCAGTCATCGTAAGCACGCTCTTGACGTTCAAGAGAGTCACTAAAGTGCAGGTCACCCGCCATGAGCTTGTTTTTGGGATCGAGGCCATTAAAAACGGGCAGGCCGTCCAGCGCGATATTGAGCTTTCCAGACGAGCCTCTGATTTTAAAATTCCGTGCTTTTTTCAACACATCTTTGGGTAGGTCGGAGGGGTTAATAATGTCTAGGAAGGTTCGTTTAGGGTCTAAGTTAGAGACCACCACCGGCGCTCGATACTCGGTGCCATCCTTTAATGCCACACCGGTGACGCTGCCATTTTTGACCATAATTTCATCAACGTTGGCGTCACAAATGATTTCACCACCGAAGGATTGAAAGGCCTTTGACAACGAGCTTGCAATGGCGCCCATGCCGCCTCGGGCAAAGCCCCAAGCCCCAACATTGCCATCCACATCGCCCATATAATGATGCAGCAAAACATAGGCCGTACCGGGGGAGTACACCCCTAATGCAGTGCCGATAATGCCACTGCCCGCCATGTGCGCCTTAATGACATCGGTCTCAAAGTATTCGTTGAGATAATCGCCTACGCTGGCTGTCCAGAACTTGATGGTATCGAGGAGTTTTTCCTCGCCTAAATTCATAAAGGAGCGCGCGAACTCTAATAAGTCCCGTAAATCCTTGGGTTTGAGTGATGTGGGATCAGGCGGGGTTCGCAGCAAATAAGGACGAATCAGTTTGGTTTGCAGGCTCGTGTCTGCAGAATAGCGATCGTACGCGTTGGCATCCCGCTTGGAGTGACGTGCGAGTTCGCGGTAATGGCGGTCGTGATCACTGTAATTACCAAAGTGGTCGCCATTACGCATAAAGGTTGCGCCACCGCCAAAGGGCACGACTTGTAGCCCATGCCGCGGCAGCTCAAGATCTCTCGTAATCTCGGGTCGCAACAGACTCGAGACATAAGAGCAATTTGAGTAATACCAGCCTTTGTGAAGCTCTCTGCTTACCGTCGCCCCCCCGATATAAGGGTTGCGTTCTAGCACGGCGACTTTGAGGCCCGCTTTAGCAAGATAGGCGCCATTCGTGAGGCCGTTATGGCCTGCACCAATGACAATGGCATCGTATTGGTTCACTACTGTCTCCAGCAATTCCAGAGTAGGTCGTGATGTTGCCATGATCGTGGTTGGCCGTCCACTCAGAATGAATGATCATTCATTCCTGTATTGAGCGTGCGGTGTGAAGCTCGTACACTGGTTGCGCGCTAGGTAGATAAAAAATGAGTGGCACCGTGGCTAAAAAAGGGTTGGAGCAGTCTCCTTCGGTGGGTAAAAGACGGCAAATTCGGCCGAAAGCCGAGCGCCGCCAACAACTTATTGACGCCACCATTCGCTGCATTGCGCAGCAAGGTCTATCGGCCATTACCCTGCAGATGGTGACCCGCGAGGCGGGGCTCAGCGTGGGCATCGCTAATCTTCATTTTCAGAGCAAAGACAACCTGCTGCGCGAGACACTCCGCTTTGTCGCAGAGGAGTACCACGGTGGGCAAATCCGGATTATGGAGGGGACCGCCATTGCCAATCTGGGGGAGAGGCTGGACGCACTGCTGGACTTTCAACTGGGTCGGGGTGTGACTCAGCGACAAAAAATGTCCGTGTGGTTCGCTTATTATGGGGAGGCTGGTGCCCGTCCGGTGTACCAAAAGATCGTGTCGACGGTTGACCGATTAGCAGCACAAAAGCTAGAGGCCTTATTCGAGGCCATCATTGCAGAGGCGCACTACGAAGGGGTCGACGCCAAAGAGCTGGCGACCGGGTACTCGGCCTTGATTGATGGCTTGCATCTTGGGCTGTTGGTGACACCCAAAGAGTTAAGCAAGCGGCGCGCGAGGGCCGTGGCGCGAGATTTCTTGCGAAGGGCTTTTCCACGCCATATTCATTAGATCGACAGCACTATCTTGCGATACTGCGAAGAGCAGCCGGAATGGCGGCTCTCTTTTGGTACGCATAGGGCTTATCCGATCATGACCGGGCGCGTGTTTTGATTGGCGTCTTAGTGACGCGGCAGTTTGCTGCTAGGTGCTGAATCTGCCGTCGATAATTGACGGTGAAGGTGCCATTGAGCGCTGCGCTTTAGCGGCGGATTTTACTCGGGGGTATATAGTCAAAAATAAAGTTAATGCGGCCTTCTGTCCCCTTGTTCATGACGCTGTGTTTTTTTTGATTGTTGATTTCATACACTTCCCCGATCGACATCTTTTGCGGTCGCCCATCGATCATAAAACGGACGCGCGGGTTAGTGATGATTGGGATATGAATACGGTGCCCGTAGTGAAATGAGGGGTGCTTATCATGATGTGGCTTAATAATGCCGCCCGCTTCTAAACGAGCCGCCATGGCACGAATGATCGTGCCGCCTGGTGGGTAGTGATCCTCAAGGATAGTGTGCATCAAGGGCACCGCTTCATCAGCGAGTAAGTCCCAGCCGACATCTTTAGTCACCTCGATATTGGGCCAACCCTCGCCGTCAGTAAAGACCATGACGATAGACTGAGTGTGCTGATGAACCTCATATTCTAATTGGCGGAACTGGTTGCCCCACCAAGACGCCTCGGGGAGCGCCATGATCTTTTCTTTGAGCGGTGTTATATCGTAGGAACCTAACGGTTTGAGCGGTACGCCGATATCCATGCCTTCAACTCACCCTGTTGCGTTCACCGATGATGAACAAGTCATTGCGTTGGATCAACTCATGATTATAGGGAGGGCTGCTTAACCACGATGCCAGCTTGTATGACGATATCAACGTCTCGTAAAGACAGTGGGTCAGTCAGCGGATTAATCTTGACCGCAATAATATCTGCCCGCCTACCCGGTATTACTGCACCGACATCAGCATCGATCCTGAGGTGATCGGCGGCAACCGATGTTGCGGAGCGGATGGCCTCCATGGGTGTCATGCCGTGTTCGATCATCGTTGCAAACTGCCACCCCCCCATGGTGTGGGGGAGTACAGCAGCATCGGTGCCGTAGAGCAGTGTCACACCGGCCGCGTAAGCCTTTTTGAAAACCGCGCGCTGAGCCTCGGTCGTCTGCGTATTCCGTTGTAGGAATATCTCAGGATATCCCTGAGATCTGCCAATGGTGTCGGTGTAGGTGCCGTTATAAATATCCATTGATAGCGCAACGCCTCGTTGATGAGCGAGCGAAATCGTGGCGTCCTCCAACAGAGAGGCGTGCTCAAGTGAGTCAACGCCTGCAAGAATGGCATCGCGCCCTGATTGATCACTATGGACATGGGCGGTGACCTGCTTGTCATATTGCTTCGCCACCTTCACGACCGCCGCGATATCCGCTTGACTCATCTCTGGTGCACCCGGATCTGTTCCAAGGGAGAACACTGCGCCTGAGGCGATCACTTTAAGAAAGTCTGCGCCTCCCGCAATCGCGGCTTCTGCACGTTGGGCAAACTGTTGCGATGTGCTGGCAATGCCTAATTGTGATTCAGGCGGTATTTGATCCACGGGAATTTCTGGAAAAGTGAGGTCGCCGCCGCCACCCGGAATGGTCAAGTAGGGACCCGCGGTCAAAATGCGTGGCCCTATTGCTTCTCCCGCTCTGATTTTATCGCGTGCCTGATATACCGCATTCGGAAACCATGCACCGACATGTCGCACGGTGGTAAAGCCGGTGAGTAGCGTGGTCTTGGCGTTGGCTAGGACAAGCGCGAGATTCTCAGCTGCCGTGCGTCGCGCGTAAATACTGTAGTCGACCGAATCCTCTGGATTGCCGTCGAAGTGCACGTGAGTGTTAATGAGTCCGGGTAAGCAGGTGAACTCACGGAGATCAATGTGCGCCCCTTCTTCTGATAAAACTCTCTCAGACAAATTTGTGCTAACTCCTAGCTGATCTGCTGACACCACTGAACGGATGCGCGCTTGATCCACTAAAATCACTTGGTCTATCAGCGGCTTATCAGAGATGCCGTCGATGAGGGTGCCACAATGGATTACCACTTCAGCTGTGAGCGTCGTTGGCAGAGCTTGTGGAGATGGCGCATCGCCACAAGCGACGAAGAACGCGGCGGTTAATCCGATCACAGATGCCCGCAAGCACTGTTTTACAGCCGGCATTGCCCCATCATTATTGGGTCTGACTACCATAAAGGCGCCTCAGCTAGTGATTGGTTTGAGCTCGAGATTGGAGATAAATGACCCAGTAAACAACAAGTGCGAGCAAAGCCGATAACGCGCACAAGATAAATACGCCATCAAAGCCCCAGCCCAGTTCGAGCATGATTGATGCCGAAAAAGGGCCAATGGTTTGCCCTAGTCCTTGCGCGCCAGGAATGAAGGCGGCGGCGCTACCAGATCGATCAGCGACCGATACGCCTCCCATTTGATACACATCAATAAATATCCATAAAAAATTGAAAGTGGCGACGCTAAAGATAAATAGTGCTGCGGTAAAGTCGATGGCGAGGAGACCGACCGCAAAGACCATAATGGCCAGCGTGACGAGCAGGGGGCGGTCGTAGTCAAATTTCTTCAGGACAACCATTGCGCCAAAACATCCGACGAAAGACAGTAATACACTCCACGAAATCACTTGAGCTGACCAATCTCCATCCAGCCCGGACGATTCAGCTGCCAACTCGATATTAGACCAGTAAGCGCCGATATTAATGTAGGCAATAACAATGGCAGCAATGCCAATCCAGGCGCGAACCGAGGGACGTTTCGTGTTTGCAGCGTCGGTGAGTGTTGCCTCTGTAGGCGGGCTCTCTTTGGGGATGATGTGAACAAATGGCAAGGTGACTACATAGGTGGCGATAAAAAAGACGTAGATGCCGTTCATCGATAGTAGGGGAATTAATTGCAGTTCAATAAACTGTGATATGGCAAAGGCTAGCAACATCCAGTTAAACGCTTCCCTTGGCTTGGAGTGAGCTCCAAGACAGGCAACGGCGACCGCGGTATAGATACCTGCTCCGAGCCCCGCCAATAGACGGAGCATTAAAGTGGTTTCGTAATCGACATATTGTGTACACAGCGCGTTGGCTAATACCGCCAGTAGGATGCCGAGGTAGATCAGTATTTGCCTGTTATGGAGACGAATGAGAACGCTTGTTATGACGGCGCCGAGGAATAGCCCTAGCAAGTCGGCGGAAGCAACCCGATTGACTTCAACGTCACTAAAACCGAGTTGATCGACCCAAGCACCATTGATCGCTGGAAGTGCAACCAGGACGCTGTATCCCACTAAGGTCATCAAAAGACTCAGGAGAAAGGGGCCGCGGCGATCGAAGGGGTTATCGGTATTCGCGATAGACAATGGGGGTGTCGTCACAATCGACCTCAATGCTGATTTGCCGGTGCGTAATGCAAGCCTCGACTTACTCTGGCACCCGTTGGCACAATAAGCAACGGTCAATCGTGTTGCTCGGGAGGAAATCTGGCACACTTAGTTGCGAGAGATAAAAGCATGACTTTGCTTACTGAGTAGAGCATTTTTTGATGAGTGATCAGAGCCCAAGAAAAGTCTTTGAGAATGCGATTGCACTTCTGAAAGCGGGCGCCCAGCAAGAGGCTGAGGCGCTGTGTCGAGATGCACTGGAGCGCGATACCGGCGACATCAACTTTGTCTCCCTATTGGGTTCCATTCTGGCGAAACGCGGTGAGCTTCAGGAGGCGGCTCAATTGCTAGGTCGCGCTGTGCGAGCGGCTCCCGGTCACGCCACAGCACAGGAAGACCTCGGCACCATCTTGCTCAATATGGGCCGCCCGGAAGAGGCAGTGCTCCATTTAGAGAAGGCAAGGGAGCTCCGTCCTGAACACGCGCCCTTACTGAGCAAGTTGGGCACTACGTATCAGAACCTGGGCAGAATCGCGGATGCCGACGCCCTCCGGAAAGAAGCGTCAAGTCGTTCACCGGTGCAGGCTAAGCTAGAAGAGGCGACCCGACTTTTCATTAAGGGCCAGTTTCGAGAATCAGAAAAACTTGCACAAGAGCTGGTGCGCGATAATCCACACGACGTCAACCCCGCATTGCTGTTAGCACGACTCGCTATGATGGCGAGCTGCTATGACGATGCGCGTACGATCCTCGAAAAAATTGTTGATATGCAGCCTCGCTTTATGGCCGCGAGGCACGACCTCGGCACCGTTTTAAAGGAGCTCCATGACTACGAAGGAGCGGTTTTAGTACTGGAGGAGGCGCAGCGGCTTGATCCTGATAATGCGTTGACGCACTACTATCTCGGTGCGGCGCTGGCAATGGCAGCCCGTCCAGAGATGGCGGTTCGGTCATATCAGCAAGCCGTCGCTTTAGATCCGGAGCTACCAGGCGCACATATCGGATTAGGACATGTTCTGAAGACCGTAGGGGATCAGGAGGGTGGGGTGGCTGCTTACCGAAAAGCGATCGCATTGCGGCCTAATTTTGGTGAGACTTATTACAGCTTGGCTAATCTAAAGACGTTCCGTTTTACAGAGCAAGATGTTGAGACAATGACTGAGCGGTTGGCTAATGATGCGCTACCCGTGGACTGCCGAGTTCATTTTGCTTTTTCTTTGGGCAAAGCCTTTGAAGACAACAAAAATTACGATGAGGCCTTCGGGTACTACGCATTGGCGAACCAATTACATCGCGATACGATTGCTTACGATCCGGTACAAACCGGGATCGCGCATGAGCGGATGCGTGAGATATTTAGTAGCGCATTTTTTAGCTCAGACGCGTCGTTAGGGGGGTGTTCAGACTCAGCGCCGATCTTCATTTTGGGGTTGCCGCGCTCTGGTTCGACATTACTAGAACAAATTTTAGCGAGTCATTCGCAGGTTGATGGCACCAGTGAGTTGCCCGATATCTCGATGATTGCGCAAGGCTTAACTCAACCCAGATCGGGGCAAGCGTTCCCCCAGTGTATGCCAGACCTGTCGCCAGAGACGCTGCTGGCGTTGGGTCAGCAATACCTGGATCAAACACGTCGACATCGACAAGATGCCCCATTTTTTACCGACAAGATGCCGAATAATTTTGCTTATGTTGGGTTTATTAAGACCATTCTGCCAAATGCAAAGATTATTGATGCGCGACGCCACCCGATGGATAGCTGCTTTGGCTGTTTTAAACAGCACTTTGCGAAGGGACAGACATTTACTTACGATCTTTTTGAATTAGGTGAGTTCTATCTTGAATACTATCAACTGATGGACCACTGGGATGAGGTGCTGCCGGGGCAGGTATTACGGGTGCAGTACGAGGAGGTCGTTGCGGATTTAGAGACACAGGTGCGCCGCATTTTGTCATTTTGTGAGTTGCCCTTCGAGGAAGGGTGTATAGCCTTCCACGAGACAAAACGGTCTGTTCGAACGGCCAGTTCAGAGCAGGTGAGACAACCGATCTACAGCGGTTCGGTGCAGACTTGGAAGCGCTACGGCGCTCATCTCGACAGCCTTAAGGAGATCTTAGAGCCGGTTTTTCCTGATCTCCCCGAGACGATGTCATGACGGACCTGTTGCCTAAGTTACTCGCGACCTCAGTCGTGCGGGGCTCGGAGAAAGGACAGAGTCATGGTGGTGTTTATCTCATAGATTTTGAATCTCAGCAGGTTGAACAGAAAATCGATTGGAACACTGGCGACATTGATTTTTCAGGGCGAGGCTGGGATCGCGGCTTGCGTGGTATTGAGTTTACAGAGGATGCCATTTGGATTGCCGCTAGCGATGAGCTGTTTTGTTATTCAACCGATTTTGTGCAATTAGCATCCTATCGCAATGAGTATTTGCGGCATTGTCACGAGATCTGTCGACGGGATAATCTTCTGTTTCTCACATCGACTGGTTTCGACTCTATTCTGGCGTTTGATCTGCGCAAGAAGGAGTTTGTCTGGGGGCTCTATGTTTCGAAAAACGGCACCCAATGGGTGGGGCAACCGTTTGATCCCAGAAACCGAGGGGGGCCCGCCTTCGTGAATTCCTATCACCTGAATATGATCAGAGTCGATCACGATGGCATTTGTTTTAGTGGTCTCAATACGCAGGCACTGTTGGCAGTCTCATCCGACATGGCGATAAGTGAAATTTGTAACTTGCCGAAGGGTTGCCATAATGCGATGCCGTATCAAGGGGGCATTCTTTTAAATGACACCGCTTCTGATGTGGTGCGTTATGCGAGTCGTGATGCGAAAACGGTTGCGGTTCCGGTACCTAAATTCCCTATTAATGAGCTGGAGTTCCAAGGTATCGATGATTCGCGGGTCGCTCGTCAAGGGTTCGGTCGAGGTCTCTGCGTGTTGAATGAGCGCTTAATCGCGGCAGGTTCTTCGCCCTCTACGGTCTCAATTATTGATATCGTCGAGGGCAAAAGCCTGACGGCGGTTAATTTAACGATGGATGTCCGCAACGCGATTCATGGCCTAGAACAGTGGCCGGCCGGGTGGGCGTAAAAAGCCGCGGCTTAGCAAAGTTGGAACATAAAAAAGGGCGCCTCAGCGCCCTTTTTTATGTTGGTGCCTCGCCTTAGAAATAGTGTCTGACTGAGAAGGCAAAATTTCGGGGCCGAATCACAATCGAGCTATTGCGCCCCCATGCCGTATCGAAGTCAGAGGTATCCTCATACGTGATGCCGCGTTCATCTGAGATGTTGTTAAACCGCAGCTGAGCAGACCATCCCTCTCGCTCCCAAGTGAATACAGCGTCGGTGATGTCATAGTCACCTTGCTGCATCTGTGGCGTTATCGCACCGTCCGTCAGTTGATTTAATGAGTCGCCGACGTAGCTATGTTGCAGACGAATGCCTCCTGTGCCGCCGAGGATATCGATACCAGAGTACTCCGCGTACAAATAGTAGCTGGTGTCAGCAAATAGTGGGAGGGCCGACTGTGGGTCGAGACCGGATGACACTTTGCCGCCAATGACACGAGGATCGTCATATTCCTGTTGGCCCTCCACGAAGGCGTCTTGAATGTCAGTCATATTAAAGCCAACTTCCAAGTTCTCACCTAGCAGCGCTTTGAACTCAAGATCGTAGCCTTTTACCTCTGCGTCACCCACATTGCCGACCACGATCTGGAAGGGAACGTTTTGATAAACGCCCCCACTCAAACTGCCCAGCTGATTACTCGGGTCTGTGACTTCGTTCTGCATGTCCTTCCACTTCATGGTGTAGTAAACCGCGTTGAATATAACGCGACCGTCGGCCCAAGTGGATTTCAGTCCAAATTCAGTATTTTCAAGGATATCGGACTCGTAGGCGACGGGTAGGGTCGGACCGAATTTACCGTCGCCGCCTATATCAAGGCCGCGACCGCGATTGGATCCACCTACGCGATAGCCTTCCGAGTAAACCCCATACACCATGATATCGTCATTGACCTGCAGTTCTAGGCCGTATTTTGGAATAAAGCCATCGTCGTTCGCTTCTCTGTTGGGCAATTGTCGATCAGTGCGGTCATCAGGTCGCTCTACTGTGTAGCTAAGCTCACGCTCTACCTCGTACCATCGACCGCCTAATAATGCGGTTAACCGATCCTCAATGATTTCGATATCGATTTCACCGAAGATCGCTTTGTCTGTTCTGTCTTGGCTTTGAAATGAATTCCACCAAATATCTGAGGGGGCGATTCCAGGGTAGTAGTAGCTCCAAGCCTCAAAGGCTGGGGAATTTCGGTAGCCGTCTACGTAGGTCTTGAAGTCCCAAAACTCTTCTGACTCTTGCCAGAATGCACCAACGGTCCAGTCAACTCGGTCTGTAGCGCCACTCAACCGGAATTCTTGCGTCAGGCTTTCATTATTTTGGTCATTGATGAGGTAGCCAGTGGGATCAAGCCCGAAATCATAGGTCGCATACCCGTAATACACACCAAAAGAGTAGTGAAAGTAGGCTGCATAAGATTGCGTGTCATTGGCGTATAGGAAGTCGCGGTCGTAGTAAGACGTGGCCGAAACGAGCTGCGCGAACCCGAGATCGCCTTCAATCACCAAGCTGGTCTGGGTCCACTCATCTGTGCGGATTTCTTTATTGAACTTGATGGTTTTAAGATCGCCCACACTGGGGTCGTAGTCGTTATAGCCGTCCGCTTCAAGATCTTGGTAGTTAACTGCTGCTGTGGCGGTCCAGTTGTCATTGATCAGCCACCGGATAGCGGCACGGCCCCCCATCCATTCGGTTTCGTTGATGTCGTCTGCGACAGCGTTCGCATTCGTTTTTTGAGCACCGACATCGAGTCCAGGGAAATAGTCAGCCGCGCGCACGGTAGTACCCAGTACACTATCGATATAGCCGGCATCGCGCGCACTAAAGCCCGACAGGCGGATAGCGACTGAATCGCTGAGCGGGATATTCACGGTTCCATCCACTTGATAGCCCGTGCCCCCGCCGGAAGTTGAGGAAAGCCCGCCACCTATATTAGCGGTGAATTCTGAGGGGTCGGGTTTATTGGTGATGACGCGAATGGCTCCGCTCTGCGACGATGCACCATAAAGAGTAGATTGAGGCCCCGCTAGGGCTTCGATTCTCGACAGATCGACAGGATAGATATCGGGTGCCGCAGACGTCAGCGACATAGGCTGCTCGTCTAAGTAGATGGCAGCCGTTGGGTCGACCAAGAATCCGCCACCATCACTGACGCCCCGAAAAACAATCGTGTTTTGTCCTGGTGTTGAGGTTTGAACATTGAGGCCCGCCACTTGTCGAGAAAAATCCTCTAGGGTGGTGATGCCTTGCTTCTGCAGATCTTCGCCTGAAATCGATTGCACCATCATCGGAATGTCTTGCGAGGACTCAGCCCTTTGGCGCGCCGTCACCACGACTTCTTCGAGTTCTGCACTCCAGGCCAAACCCGCACCACCAGCCCCGATCGCGGCGGCAACGCCGGCGACGATGGCCTTTTTAAGAAAGGGGCTCTGACGCTCTTTGGAATCCCTCGACATAACGCAATCCTCTTGTTATTTCGCGCGCCATTGTTGGGCCCGCTTGATTTTACACTGCCCTCTGACCGACACAGTCATACTACAAGGCGTAGCTATTACGATTTAGCAGAAGATATAGTAGTTTAGGGAGGGGAGCAACACGCTTTAGTAGAGGGTATGGCGCAGCAAAATGGGGGTAATCTCCCGTAAACAGCATAGAATGATCGAATGAATGGGTCAGCGTGGTTTCCTTTGGCACTGGTGTGCTTATTGGGCGCAATGTCTCCCGGGCCCAGTCTGGCAGTCGTGGCACGGCACGCTTTGCGTGGTGGTGCGCGAGATGGCATCGTGTGTGCCGTGGCTCACGGGATGGGCATCTTGCTGTGGGCGCTGTTGATGGCCAATGGCCTGGGCGTACTGCTGATCGAGCAGCCCGATTGGTTTGCTGCCGTCCAGCTCGTTGGCGCTGGATTTCTGCTTTACCTCGGTATTCGAGTCTTGTTGAGTCAGTCCGGCGCTGTGGTGTCCGCCGAGGCAGTGTCCGACTCCTCGACGAGGGGTGCGGGGCTAGAAGGTTTTGTGATCGCTCTGTCGAACCCGAAAATCGCATTTTTTTTTGCGGCGTTGTTCAGCCAGTTCATCCAACCCGATGCCACGGTGTTAGAAAAAACCCTCATCGCCAGCACCGCGGCAGGGATTGATACGCTTTGGTATAGCCTAGTTTCTCTGTTGCTTGCGCAAACGGCTGTCTTATCCCGGCTGCAGCGCCATGCGACCTTGTTGCATCGCTTATTTGGCGGGATACTCATTGTGCTTGCGGTTAGCGTGGTGATGACCTAATTCAGGTCCGATGAGGGGGCTATTGGTCTTTTCTGATAGGGGTCATTGCCGCCTCAGCGGTTGGCGATAATCAGATAATAATAAGGAAGCTCATGGCGACACGTTGGCGCATTGCGATCTTGCTAGCAGTGATCACGACTATCAATTATATCGACCGGTCGGTATTTGGTGTTGTGGCGCCCGTCGTGCGAGATCAATTCGGGATTGGTGATGCCGACTACGGGCTCATCACCAGCGGGTTTCTGTTGGCCTATGGCATCGGCCAGTTGATCTCTGGTCCGTTGATCGATCGATTGGGTACCAAACGGGCATTCGAATTAGCGGTTGTTTTTTGGAGTGCAGCCACGGTGTTGCACGCATTGGGCCGCGGTGTGTGGTCGTTCTTCACGATGAGGGTGGTGCTTGGCCTTGCGGAGGCGGCCAATTTTCCGGCGGCGAGTAAGGCTGTCGCGCAATGGTTCCCGGCTAACGAGCGCGCCACAGCGGTGGCAATTTTTATGTTGGGTGCGGGCTTGGGTGCCATTATCACCCCTCCACTGACGGTTTGGATTATGCAAACGTTAAGCTGGCAGTGGGCCTTTATTATTCCGGGCACGCTTGGGTTGATATGGGCAGTACTCTGGCGCCGGTGGTATCACCTACCCGAATCGCACCCCACGTTGGACGAGGCAGAGCGCACCCTTATTTTGTCACAACGCTCCGAGCAACAAAGTGGGGTTGGCTGGACGCAGCTGCTCGGTTACCGACAGTTCTGGGGCATCTTAGTTGCCCGGATAGTGAGCGATTTTCCTTTTTACTTTTTTTTGTTTTGGCTGCCGCAATACCTCATTGATATACGAGGCTTTGATCTCAGAGCCATTGCCTTATTCGCTTGGCTACCGTGGGTGGCGGCTGACTTAGGCGCGTTGAGTGGTGGGTCGCTGAGTTCCGCGTTAGTCCGTCGTGGCCATAGTATTAATAGCGCCCGAAAGTGGGTGATCTGGCTGGGTGCGGTACTCGTTGCCATGGCGGTTGTGCCCGCCTTCTATGTCGAGTCGAGCATGGTGGCGCTGGCGTTGATTTGCTTTGGCCTGTTTGCCATTCAAGTAAAGGGCTCGGTCTTCTTTACGTTGCCAACCGACTT
>TARA_B110000444_G_scaffold63876_1_pt1 | contig 14177 bp, 9 predicted proteins | sample TARA_B110000444 | Tara Oceans TARA_B110000444 (sample SAMEA4398370) | marine metagenome | biome: Polar Biome; feature: [SRF] surface water layer (ENVO:00010504); material: water (ENVO:00002006), including particulate matter (ENVO:01000060) such as... | depth 5 m | reverse complement strand
TGGACATAGTGGATTTACCTAGGTATATGATGTTTCAGTAAAATAGGCCTCCACAGGGGCCCGTTAATACGCGTTGAATGAAGAACGAAGTTGTTGAAATCACCACCAATAACGCATAGTTAACACATAGTTAACGCGTTAGGCAAAGCGTTAATCCGGCGGTTTATTCATCAAGTAGACTCGACTCGGTTTATGCGGAGGCACATGCGTCATGCCAGTTGATAAAAGCCGCTTATCGGGATTCTTCAAACTCTCAGTTGAGGAAAGAAGAGCAAAGGTTGCACAATTAGCTAATCTCTCTCAAGATCAAGTCGATGCTTTAGCAATGCATGGGGAATTAACCGAAGATTCTGCTGATAGGATGATAGAGAATGTAATTGGCACTATGTCATTACCTGTAGGTGTCGCCACTAATTTCTTAATCGACGGATCGCCTTACCTCATCCCATTCTGCGTAGAAGAGTCCAGCGTGGTTGCCGCAGCAAGTAATATGGCGAAAAGGTGCTTGGTAAAGGGAGGTTTTCGAACATCTAACGACAAGCCGATCATGATTGGCCAAATTCAGGTTCTTGACCTTGACGACCCTGAATCTGCAGGGGAAGCCATCCTTACTGCAAAGTACGAATTGATGGCTATGTGCAATTCATTACCTTCGACTATGATTAAACTAGGTGGGGGCTGTAAAGACATCCAGGTAAGGCAAATAGACACCATGTCTGGTAAAATGCTAGTAATTCACTTATTAGTAGATACAAGGGACGCAATGGGCGCTAATGCCGTCAATACAATGGCTGAATTGATCAGTGGTAAAGTCGAAGAGATAACTGGTGGAAGAGTGCACCTGCGAATATTATCCAATCTGGCATCCAATCGCCTTGCTAAGGTCGAGGCAATATTCACGCCTGAAGAATTATCTAATGAGGGGAGTCGAGAGGATGGAAGTAAAATTATCACAGGCATACTAGAAGCCCACCATTTTGCAATGGCGGACCCATACAGAGCAGCAACTCACAATAAGGGAATTATGAATGCGATTAGTGCAGTTGCACTTGCTTGTGGCCAAGATTGGCGTGCGATTGAAGCCGGATGTCACGCATGGGCGGCTGTTGAAAGCGGCCAATACACTTCGATGAGCCGATGGTCAAGGGATGACGATGGCAACTTAATCGGTCGATTAGAAACGCCAATGGCTGTAGGAACCGTAGGAGGGGCTTCTAAAGTCCACCCTGTAGCTAGAGCAAATCTTGCAATTTTAGGAGTGGCATCGGCTCAGGAACTGGCCGGAGTAATAGCAGCGGCAGGTTTAGCACAGAATTTGGGAGCAATGCGTGCTTTAGCTACAAGTGGAATCCAAGCAGGCCACATGAAATTACACGCCCGTAATATGGCTGTAAGTGCAGGCGCAATGGGTGATGAAATCGAAAGTGTTGCAACTATAGTTAATTCACAAAGTGGACCAGTAACTCAACAACTAGTCAAAGAAACATTGGAAGAACTAAGAAAGTGATAATCACTCGTCTTCTCCAAGTTCAAGAGTAGTCTGCGTACCGCCTTCTTCATCAGTCTCGTCACGTAGTGCTAATTTACTCTCCATACCATCGAGCATACCAGATGAGACAACCATGTCTCTGAACCATGCTTTGACCTTTTTACGGTCAGTGTGTGGGCAACCAAACATCTCAGAAAAGCGACGTGTGGTTGTTAGTCTTCGAGTATTGCCATCTCTTCTCCTACCGACTAAGCCAGCTTGAGCCAACTCCCTGATGTGATCATATGCTCTTTGTCCAAGCAATTCAACCAAACGGGATTGAGGCATTGGTTGATGGTATGCTATCAGTGCGGCTGCTTTTAGCAACTTAGGAGGCAACTCAGACTTTGTTTCCTTCGGAAGATGGTCTGCTATCATCGGTTTGACCTCCATAGCCCATTTACCGCCAATTTCTACAACTTGCAGACCTCCGCCACGGCGGCGTTTGACCGTAGTTTGCAAGGTTGACAATGATTCTGAAATCTCATCTTCATCATAGCCAAGAGTCTCAGACAACTCGACTAAAGATAGTGATCTGCCTGCGCTGAAAAGAGTCGCTTCTAGTAAAGTTCCCAACGGTATCTCAGTCATGTAAACAACCCCTCACTCAACCAACCAGTCTTCTGGATTCTCTGAAACGGATTCCGCTTCAAGTTTTTTCCTTTCCTCTTCTTCTAATGCAGCACGAGCTCTTTCAGCAAGACGTGCGGTGTGGCGCATAGATTCAGTTTCATCTTCTTTAATCGAATCTGAATCATCTTCCATCAATTTGTCCGCCAATACTGTGACTTCCTCAAATGTTGTAGCATTCGGCCATCTATCTTCGAGCATGATTGGGTCTTCTGGCCCTTCTTGACTAATCCAGGCATAACCACGGTGAGTTAGGAAAAGACCGGCTACAAAGGATGTTATCTTCGATTCGACATCATAACCTTCTGGAACTTCGCCGAATGTATCCAACAATATTTTCTCTAATTCGCTAGTTACATCAGAAACAGGAACCTTTGCTTCACCTAAGGAATCAGTTACGCACCTCATAGCAGTCCAACATCTTCTGATGTCCCCCTCCATGTCCTCATTATGCATCCTAGAGCCTACATTGTCTAGCATGTTCTTCAATTCTTCAGCATGATTACGGCGATATTCTTCTTTCGCCTTTAGGATCTCAGCCTCATCACAAGCATCCTTCAAAGCCGAAAGCAATTCCCCCAGAGTGGAAGGTCTTCCTTCATCACGCCTTACCCTTTCACCAAAGAAAGATGGAAGCACTAAATCAGCACTCCCTTCCAGAACAGTTGTAGTAAAAATAAACTCTTCATCATCATATTCTGCCTCCCAGCCGAAATCTAGGAAATCTTCATCCTCATCCATATCCAGAGCAATTACCCTGTCAAATAGCGTAGATGCTTGCTGATTCAAGACCTCCCAAGACATCCTGATTAAGCGGCCACAGGCAGGCAGGTCGAGTCCATCAGCTTCTTCCCTTACCCTCAGAGTAAAAATCTTCAAGAAGGCTGACAAATCTATGTTCCAAGGGTCCATTCCCTCTTCTTTTACCAAAGATAGAACCAGAGCCACTGAGCGGTCGAACGGGTCAGAAAGAACCTGATGCTCAGCACTATCTTCCTGAGCGATACGCATTATTCGGTCTGCATAACGTTCTGCCTCACTAGCTTCTTCCTCTTGACTCATTAATTGGTCGAGAATATCCTGACGAAGGAACCAGTCATCTAGAACGGCTTGCTGCATATTCAAACCTCCTTTTCAGCCTCTTCCTCGCCTTCCAATTCCTCTTCTAATTCTTCTTCAGCCAATAACTCCGATACAATCTTCTGACGTTCTTCTATTTCATCAGTCAATTCTTCAGCACGTTCACTTAGGGCTTCAAAGCCACTTTCAGCCGACTGAACTTCATCTCCAATATGGTCCAATAAGCCACCAAGGCTCTTTGGAGCAGGCAATGCGTCAGGGACCTCTGGCATTTCACCAGCGATTACTCTTGCTTCTTCAATACGTGAATGGTTCTTGTCTGCAGCGTCGGTAGCTTCCTTCTCTGCTTGTGCGCCCAATTCTATTGCTCGGTCTCGGTCAAAGTCGACGATTCTGCGTGAACAACCATCGCCGCCATGAGTGATACCAATGTGATGATCTGCTAATTCCAGGGAAACCTTTCGTAAGGTAACCATGATGAATTGTGCTGCTTCGCTTCGGTTCCTACATTCTGTAGCAATCAATTTGGAATTTGGCACATCTAGATTCTGGTCGACTTCATCAAAGTAGTAGAATGGACTTGGGTCGTGGTCTTGTATTGCAAATATCAACGACAATGAAGCCATAGATTTCTCGCCACCAGATAGACCTTGCAAACGGGACTTGTTCGACTTACCACGTGGCTGAGCCCACATGTCTAATCCACCCTTGAATGGCTCATCTGGATTCTCTAGGAATAATTCACCACGTCCACCATTGGAGAGTCTCTTGTATACAATCTTGAAGTTCTCATTAACTTCTTTAAGAGTTGCAAGAAGCCTAGTCTTTCTCTGATTCTCCAACTTATCTGTAATGTCAATCAATCTCTTTCTTCTTTGTTGGAGAGTCTTGAAGTCGTCCTTCATTTCATCTAAGCGCTGCTTACAAGTGTCGTACTGCTCTATTGCAAGCATATTGAAATCGCCAAAGCGATCTAGTTTTCTCCTCAAATCATTAACACTCTTCTGTGCATCTCCAACATTTGGAAGTTCGGCATCATCTGATGCAACTGGAATTGATTCATCCGCCATCTCAACAAGCAAGTCGGCTAAGTTTTGCTCCCTAACTGCTAAGCTTCGAATTATGTCTTCTGCCATTGAACGGCTATTGATCGCCGCACTTGCTTTCTGATTTGCCCCAGCTCTGACCTCTGCCCTTTCTTCAACCAAACCTTTCCTCTCGGTTTCGAGTTCTTCATGTTCTTCAAGAAGTGAAGAGCGCTCTTCTTGCTTAAGTTTTAGAAGGCCTGTGTCTTCTTCTATAGCAGCCGCCCATTCTTTCAATAACTTTTCACGGCCAGACATTCCGGCTTGAATTTCATCGGCTCTGGAGGTTAATGAATCGAGGCGCTGTCCTAATAGGTCACTCTTTTCTTTACCACTGTCAAGAATAACTTGGGCTTTGTTCGATTCCCCTTCGGCTTCAACTCTACGAGTTTGTGCATCAAGTAATCTTTGACGGATCTCTTCAGGGCTGGAATTACGTAATTCTTCGCCCGCATTATCACGCGCCGCTTCCGCCTCAATCAGTTTCGCTTTTGCATCTTCTAATAATGCAACTTTGCCAGTGTGGTCTGATTCTAAATTGGAAAGACGATCCTGTAATTGAATAGCAGCACCTCTTGCTTTAGTCAAAGCCTTGTCTGCAATTACCAATTCGGCTTTCAGAGTTCCTACTTTGATTGAATGGTCATCTTCTGCAATTGAATTGATTTTCCCACGAACTTCATTCTGTCTTGTACGGGCTTCTCTTAGAGCCGCAGCAACAGTTTGAGCCATTATGGAAAGGCGGTCTACTTCACTAACTAGTTTCTCAACTTCGCTAGCCCCGTGTATTTTACCACCAAACCCTGCCTTCATCTTCTGCTTGCTACCACCAATCATAGCGCCACCCGGTTCTGTAATCTCTCCACCAAGGGTAACTAGCCTAACTCCACCCATAAGGCGACGAGCAGTGCCTATGTTGTTGACAACAAGGGTATTTCGTAATGCATACGACACAGCTGTTGCAATTCTCGGGTCGTAATCTAATAATTCATGAGCGAATCCAATTACTCCTTCCTTTCTAGCAACCATGGCTGCCTTACCGGATGAGCGGTTTGTTTGCATCTTGTTTAGAGGAAGGAAAGTAGCACGGCCTAATTTCCGGCTTTTCAATAGCGCCATTGCTTCTGCAGCAACTTGGTCGCTTTCTACAACGACAGAGTTCATGCCGCCGCCAACTGCAGTTGCTAAAGCATCAGCATGTGCGGAGTCTTTAGGAGCGCATAATTCACTAATTGTTCCAATAATCCCTTTCAATTCGCCACGGTCTCTTGCCGCCATAACTGCTGCTGCTCCAGGAGCCATGCCGTTACTGCCAGACCTCTTGTCCAATTCTGTACGAGCAGAAGAAAGTCTTCTCTCTGCATCCTGGAGTCTTTTATCGACAGCCGATGATTCATCGATTAGCCTCTTTTCCGCAGATTGAGCATTTCTCAATTCATTCCCTAAGGCAGTTCGGTCGTTATCAGGGTTAATATCTCCCAATTCTTCTGCTTGGAGCTCGATGTCGTCATGAGCTAAACGGGCATCATCAACCTCTTCTTCAGCAGACGAGAGTTGCTCAGCGATCATCTCTGCCTGATTGGCGACCTTATCGGCCTCCAGTCTTGCATTTTGAACAGATTCACGACATGCCTCTAGATGTTCATTGGCTTTGGCGAGCGCCCTGGAAAGTGAAGCGGTCGCCGTTCCTGTCTGTTCTAAACTTTCTCGGATTTCAGCTTCTATGGACTCGGTTTCTTCGAATGCGATTTTACTTGTTGCAAGTGCTTCTTTAGCAGAATTAAGGTTTTCTTCATGCTTAGTTAAATCGATTTTTGCACCAGAGATTAATTCTTCTAGTTCCACTAGGTTTGCAGTATCTTCTAATTCGGATATTTCTTCTGCTTCTATGTGGTCATTCGTCAAGGCCAGGGATACTTGCAGTTTACCGATTTCGTCATTCAGGCCTCCCTTGTCGCCACCCATAGCATCTGAGATTTGCTTTTCCAAATCCCCAATACGGTCATCAAGATTTAGCAATACGCCTTCTGCCTCTTTCACGGCAGATTGTAAATCATCTGCTTCGGCTAAGTAGCGTGCTCTTTCACCATTGTGATGGTTTATTTCTGCTTTTGCAGACATGTGGCGGGATTGTTGTAAAACGATATTGGCATTGTCGAATTCCTCTTTAGTATCCTTTGCTCTTTCAGCAACCGCTTTTTCTTTCTCCAATGTTTTGAGTCGGGCTTTTTGTTCATCCTCAACCAAAGAAATTCTTTCAATGAAATCTTCAACTTGGCCTTTTTGCCGCTCTGCTTTGCGAATTTCATCATCATAGGAAGTTACTCCCGCTACCGAATCCAGTACTTTCCTTCGCTCAACAGCAGTCATACTTGACAGACGGGTTACATCGCCTTGTAAGACGATATTGTATCCATCTGGCCTAGCATTTGCTTGGCCTAGTATTCTGTGGAATGCTTTTTGATTACTATCTTCGCCATTCAGTAAATAGGTTGAAACTGTGTTATCAGACTTAGTCAGCCTAACTTCACGAGTCATTCTAACTTCATCTGAATCGATTGGTAATCGCCTTCGGCCATTAGAAAGAGTGGGGTTTGCGAAGACGAGAGTTACCTTTGCATTTCTGGCAGGACGGTTAGATTTACCACCGTTGAAAATTAAATCTTTGGAGTTTTGGGCACGCAGCACCTTGGCTGAACGAGCTCCTAGGACGAATTGCACAGCATCTCCACAATTCGATTTACCTGAACCATTTGGTCCAGTGATAGCAGTGAAACCACGGTCGAACGGAATCACAGCTTCGCCTTTGAAAGATTTGAAGTTTTCAACTTCTAATAGTTTTAGATACATCCCTTTCCCTCATAATCAAGGTATTGAAACCTCGACCTCAAGGCGTCAAGGGAACGAGGGGGGTCTTGAAGGTTACGCGACTCGCGCTCGCGAGACGTGGTTTGCAAAGGGGTGTAATTACAGCCGAATACAACGTTCAAGCAATGGATCCAACATTGCCACAACCAGAGCAACCTTCTCCACCACACAGATGGCAGGTTCTGCCTACACTTCCACCAAAATTATCACGCATGCCGCCTTCAAATTCATCTTCGTACCGTTCTAGATTCTGCTGACCCCAAAGGTCGCCAACTGTTTTGTAATTCAAGTATCCTTTCTTTCGACTAGATTTGGATAAAGACCCCAGATTCCCGCCTTGCTGATATGCAATATCGATTTCACGGATGAAGCGGTCTCTTTTCTCATCATCATTTTTTTCTCTGCCATCATAATCTATGCGATATTTGGGTCCACGTAAAAGGAATACTCCAATAGCGAATATCCCAATCTGTACTGCGATAGGAGGAGCAGGGAATGGCAATAATGCCGAAAGATCTTCTGATGAAGCACCAGGTAGCAAATCAAATCTATCCGCTAGCGCCACCCCACAAAATATCAAACCAGCAATAACTGCAAGTCGTCTAATTCGTTTAGCCCACCTTCCTTTTCTAGGCCATCTCATGAATGATGTCAAAAACAAAACACAACCTTCTAGCAACAATAACAAATCAGGTGCATCCCATACACCAGGAGTGGTAACACATTCATTCACATCTCCCGTATCGAGGTCTTTCTGAATTTCATCAGCATTGCAACCCGGGTCAGCTAAACGAGAGAGTGTTAGTTTCTGAGGAGGATCTAAATCCATCAAAGCACCGAATTCGACATTGGCCACGGACACTGCAATTAGAGCCAAACCAAAGAGTGACGCCAACTTCTTCATCAGCCCCATATTACCCTGTACCGAATCATCCCCCTTATTGGTGTCGCAACCAGACATGGAACATCTTTGAATGTGGAAGTCCCCACGGCTGACTGACCAGCATGTCTAGAGTCGTAGTTATCGGCAGCGGGATTGCCGGGTTGTTTGCATCATTACGCCTAAATGAAGCAGGGCATGAAGTCATAATAATCACTAAGCAAAGACCAAAAGACTCCTCCACTAATTGGGCGCAAGGTGGCATTGCAGGTATTCTTGACAAAACTGATGGAAAAGGAATGTTGGCTCACATCGAAGATACGATATCATCAGGTGATGGCCTTTGCAATGAGGAAATTGTTCGATGCGTAGTTGAAGAAGCGGGAGACCGCATAAGAGACCTTCTTTCGATAGGCGTAGATTTTGAAAAAGAGGGGGATGAGTTCCACTTGGTAAAAGAAGGCGGCCATTCAACAAGAAGAATACTGCATGCTAAAGATGCCACGGGAGCTGAAATTGAAAGAGCCCTAACCGAAGCGGTTGCATCTAGTGAACATATTTCATTAAGACCTCACACACTGGGTGTCGATTTGATTCAAACAGTACATGGGGAGCCTGAAAAAGGCATCAAAGGAATTTGGTGCCTAAGCCTCGACTCTGGAAAAATGGAAGCAATTGCAGCAGATGCGGTTCTTATTGCCACAGGAGGATGTGGTCAACTTTGGGAGAGAACAACGAATCCCTCTGTAGCAACAGGAGATGGGTTAGCAATGGCGGTTAGAGCGGGAGCCGTGAGCACAGACATGGCGTTTTTCCAGTTCCATCCAACAGCCCTAATGGCCGGCAATAAGATTCCATTTTTGATTACTGAAGCACTACGTGGAGAAGGCGGAGTTCTTCTAGATAATGCTGGACTTGAAAAATATAGAACAGAAGGTTCAGAGCCAGGCGTTCATTCATTTACACTCAAGTCATCTCCAGACGGTAGCCTTGCAACCAGAGATGTTGTTGCAAGATCTTGTGACCAAAGAATGAAGATCACAGGTGCAGACAATGTGTGGCTGGTTACAAATCATCTGAACAGGGAAGAATTGCGTAAGCACTTCCCTACAATTGAGTCGAAATTGAATAAATTTGATTTGTCCTTAGGGAGAGACCCTCTGCCAGTCGCACCCGCTGCCCACTACATGGTCGGGGGATTATCTGTCGACATCAATGGGCGAGCGCTGATGAGTAATGGTGCAGTAATGAAGGGACTTTATGCCATTGGAGAGGTCGCATGTACTGGAATGCATGGGGCAAACCGTCTAGCCTCAAACAGTTTGTTGGAAGCGGTTGTATTTGCAAACAGAGCAGCAGACCACTTTATATTACAACCAAGTAATGACCTGCAAGAAGTACCCGAGTGGCGTGCTGAAGGAATGCAAGAGTTGGAAGAGCATGCTCCATTGATACGGGACCTAGAAACACTAAGGAAAACTATGACAGATGACGTTGGAATTGTTCGCTCCTTTAATCGACTTGAAAGAGCAAAGAGAATGCTAACCCTACTTTCAAAGGAAGTAGACCTCATCTGGAGAAGAAGCATACCAACAAGAGATTTAATCGAATTAAGAAATCTTGTTCTTGTAGCCACTCACATCACTGAAGATGCATTGAATCGAAAAGAAAATCGCGGGCTGCATTGGAATAAGGACCTCATCTGAGGGCTTTTATTTGAGATAGAAGCATTGAGTTTAGCGGTGTAGGCATACCTATTTTTTCACCTCTAGAAACGATTTGACCACAGAGAACATCTATCTCAGTCTCCCGTCCAGCCTTTACATCAACCAACATTGAACAGATATTATCCGCTGTTGAATCCAAAACTGAGTGGAGACGGGATATCAATTCATGATCATCATCGATGTTAACACCCATAATTCTAGCCACGCTGGCGGCTTCCATCATGGTAGATTCAGCCTGAGAAAGAAGTGGTTCTTTTCTTAATTCACCATTTTTCACCCCACAAATAGCAGCTAGAGGATTGATTGCCACATTCAATAACAACTTGTTCCAAAGAATCGATGAAACATCGTCAACAAATGATGCATCAAGAGAGGATAGGGTTTTTACAAACTCTTTGCCCTTTGGACCTCCAAGATATAAATCGCCTTTTCCAACCCATTCAACATGACCTGGCGTTATCCTAGTAACTGCATTGGTCGTGACACCCACAGCAGCATTTTCGAATACACACTCTGTTAGTATCTCCAAATTTCCAAGACCGTTTTGTAAGGATAAGACTGGACCTGTGGATAAGAAAGAAGCTAATTTGGCAAGTTCTAGTGTGTCTTTTGATTTGCTCGTTATGATTACTTGGTCACATGTATTCTCAAGCGAAGAATGAATTCCTGCACCGTCAAGGCTGACTGTCCAATCATCAGGACTGATTGAAACATCCCAGTTCCCCGTTACTTTTAGACCGTAAAGAGCCAATACTGCACCATGCTCACCACGGGCGTGCAGAAGTACATCGTGACCCGCATCAACCAATTTTGCAGCGATGAGGCTGCCGATTGCACCGGCGCCTAATACTGCTACTCTCATACTCAAACCTCGTGATTAACCAAATGTAGAATAATTTCTCCGTCATTCAATTCGAACCATGCAAATGACATACCCGTTTCGGGAGCGATTGCTGAGACAGTAGTTATCTGACCTGAATTCAAAATGATGTCATTTGAAACATCCCATTGTGAACCATTTCCATCAAATTCTATGTTCAAGGTGATGTTTTCAGAGTTGGGGTTCTCGATTATTATTTCATCACCGACCACATTTACTGAACCAATCCATTCTTGCGTTCTATTCCCCAGTTGCCCGATAATCAACGAAGGACCTTCCAAAACAGAGAATTGAGTAGGTAGGTAATATTGTTGACAGTCGGTGATTGTTGAACCAGGAGGCGCAAAGAAGTGTATAGAATCATTTGAATCTTCAAATTGATTCAAACCGACAGGTGTTATCGACATATTCCAATTTCTAATTTCATCAATAAGGGGGAATATAGAGGAAGGGTTACCAAGAGATAGGCAATCTTCATCATGGTTTAGAGCTAAAATGGATTGGGTAAACATCAATTCATTATTATCAAGAACTATACCTTCTTTAGGAATAGAAACAAAACGCTGAGTGTCATAACCGGTTTTGTATGGTGTCTCATCGATGTGGAAGAGATAGCCATCTAACCATTGCATATCATCACCAGATAGACTATTCAAGCATATTTCTGAAGTATGCTTGTCAACAGTAAGGTTACCATTTTCATCGACTCCATCCCAATTGGTGTAATCCTCAATCGGAGCGAGGTAGATAGTTGATGATTTCCCACTAACTTGTAACTCGATACATGATTTAGGGTCATCTATATCACCATTAAATTGCCAAGAACCTACTGGGTAAATATTCTGGTCAGGAACTACTTTGTGAGTAATGAATTCGTTTCCGATTCTCCAGGTGAAATCAACGCCGGTAGTATTCCAATCCTCTTTCCACTCAAAATCAAATTCTAAGGCGATTGGATCCTCAGGATTTATATCTCCTTCACATTTTACCACATTATCTTGTAAGTCAGAATCACAACTTGAACTGGACAAAGTAAATTGACCATTCATCGCTGATAATAAAGTTATATCCCAATCCTGCACAATTAGTGAGGGGTTACTTACAATTATTGTTTGGTTAAACCAACCCTCTTCGATAACCAAGGTGTTTTCATCTATGTCCCAAGAGATTTCTTCATCCCAATCATCAGCCATTGAGAAGGGTATTTGAGATGGTAATGCGAACATAAATGCCATGAAAAGAATGATTCCGATTCTTCTGTGGTCCACATCTGGCAAACCTTTGAAGTCATCAAGAACAATCGGTAATCGAGGATCACTACCTTTCGTAATCAATAATGACGCACATAGTGCTACAACAGGTACCCAAATGCTCCATTCTGAGAATGCTCCAAACAAGAAGGCAAACAGTAGAACTACCATCAATAACATCACTTGGGTAGAACCTGACCTTGCTTCAGGAATACCCATTCTTGCGATTAGAATCCTCCCTCCAGGGAATGTAGGAATTGGTAGCAAAGAAACCCAGCCAAAGAACATCAAAGTAGTTCCTACAAGAATGAAAGGATGCGACCACGATGTCTTGAGGAACATACTCGTTTCACCCTCCATATTCAATCCAATTAAATTGACCAATAATGGAAGGTCGATGATAAGTGGGGATGCTTGAAGTGGAACTATATCTGGAGTGAGTTTGAGACCAAGTAAAGATAGCATCATTCCACATACAATCATTACAATGGGTACAGAAAGACCCGACTTGCCCAATGAGCTGCGGTCAGGCCACAATCTAGCATCGCTGCGTGGAAGAGATGCAAAACCAATGATTCCAAATGGCCACCAAAGCATGGCAGGTCCAGGTAGGGGGAAAAGGTGAGGGAGTCTAACTCCGTTTTTTGCAGCAACCCATTTCTGGACAAATGATGCCAATATCAGAACTGTGAATACCGGCAAGGTATAGCCAATAAGTGCATCTAATGAAGCGTTTTCAGTAAACCACCCACCAGAAGGACGGCCTGAACCCATCCATTTCTCACCTGCATAAACGGTTGTTAGTAGAGAAAGTACCCACATCGAAATGACGAATTTAGGTGATGGCCACTGATACTTAGGGTCTGGAATAAGTTGGATAATCCAAGGGTCATCTGGATACAGACGGGCGTTATAACCAAGGGTTTTGCAATGAGAGTTTATTGTGGCTAATGTCTCATGAAAGTCCTCGTCTTCACTCTTCTCAGACACCAGATATGCAGGAGTTCTGCCACCTATATCTTCCAAGACATGACAGTATCTAGAAAGAACCCTTTGAAGCAATTCACGGTGACTCCAAGAGTCCTTGTGAACCGGGATAGTGTCTTCTTCAGCCATAAACAAGTCTCCCAATGAACTTGGGGGTACGCCCGTCCTCAATGAATGAATCGGGTAAGATATCACTTATTCTTGAAACGTTTCAAGCGGAAGGTCTCTTCTCTTTCCATCTCTTCAAGACGAAGTTGAATGAATACTCGTGCCTCTTCAAGTTCTGGTATGACCTTGAATTCAAGTGCATTTACACGCCTCTTTGTGGCTTCGATTTCAGCAAGAAGACGTTTTAGTGTAGCCTCCATCTCTGCTGCTTTTACCATTCTCTCAATCATATTTCCAAATGAGTCTGCAGCTTCATCAATGTAAGGAGATGAACCAGTAAACCCGATTGAACGTTCACCAAAAGCCTGTTTCAAGTTAGTTCCTGAAACTGAAGGAACTACAACACCCATGATATTTCGGCGTTCAACTTCGACCTCAGGGGATGCTGAGTTCGCAATTGCTGCAGAACGGACCTTAAGTCCGCCTTCAATCGCATTAGCCAAGTCAATACGTTGCTTTGCTAGGCGGTATGTGTTGGTTAATTCCCGCTTAGCCTCAATCATTTCAGACAACAACTTACGGAATTCATGAAACAGACCGTCACGCTTCATCTTGAGAAGTTTGTAACCGTTCTTTGTTTGCTTAATACGTCCTTTCAGCTTGATAAGTTCACTGCGTGTTGGTTTTATGTCAAGTGCCATAAATTTCAACTCCCTTTATCTGGTTCAGTAAACTCACTCGCGGTTATCTGGATGGTACTTGTCGATCCACTTTTGGTCAAGACGTACTAGATACTTGGTATCGATACTGGACATCAAAGTCCAGCACAAATCAAGTGTTTCTTCGATTGAACGGTCTTCGTAACGAGATTGCCTCAGGAATTTATCTTCGAAAACGCCGGAGAATTCTAGAAGTTGCTTGTCACGCTCGTTTAGTGCATCTTCACCAACAATTGCTACTAGTCCACGTAGTTCACGGCCTTGCGCATATGCTGCATACATCTGGTCAGAAACCGACTTGTGGTCTTCACGAGTGGTCTTTTCTCCGATACATGAACCCATCAGACGGGATAGAGATGGCAATACGTTGATTGGCGGATAGATACCCGCTTGGTGTAATTCACGAGAGATAACAATCTGTCCTTCAGTAATATA
>TARA_B110000444_G_scaffold261542_1_pt1 | contig 14206 bp, 10 predicted proteins | sample TARA_B110000444 | Tara Oceans TARA_B110000444 (sample SAMEA4398370) | marine metagenome | biome: Polar Biome; feature: [SRF] surface water layer (ENVO:00010504); material: water (ENVO:00002006), including particulate matter (ENVO:01000060) such as... | depth 5 m | reverse complement strand
CTAAAATTAGTGGATTCGTCGTCAAAAAAAACATCTGCCTTAAATACTTCGTTTGGCACAAGATCTCTTAAAGGGAGATGATTTCTAAAATAGTAGAGGGATGAAACTATATCTTGTGTGTTGGTCTTAATACTATAAATTGATTGCTTATTGTTTTTTATATCATTAACGTATGCAGTTTTATTTTTTTGATTGAAATTAACTATTTTATTTTTAGTGTAACCTCCTTCATCTATATTTCGAATAAATCTAATGGGTTGATTGTTTTTTCTAAAAAAATAACTTTCGTAGTAATCTTCAACACGAAAGAATAATCGAGCTAACCCTGAAGTCCTACCGTACCCTTTTGCGTGAATAACTGGACTACCGTTTATGGTGTCATTTCTGAGCGTTAATGACGCATAGCATGCGTTTAAAAAACCGTAATGTAGTCTATACTGCAGCAATTCACCAGTTTTGAAGGCAGAAGTATTGGATATCTCGAATTGTTCTTGAATGATCTGACTATTACTGTTAATGGGAATAATCATAAAACCAAAAAACACTACAGATAATAATAATCTTTTTACAATCAATTTAATAATTTTAAAAAACATCTAAAAATAATATATATTAAACAGAATGAATATATTCAAATAATTCTTTTGCTTTTTTCACACCAATAGTGTCGTTAAGCTCAGATCTTGAGGCTTCTTTAATATTTTTAAAAGACTTAAAAGTCTTAATAAGAAGTATGCGAGTTTTAGGACCAATTCCCTTGACGTTGTCAAGTGATGAAACCAGAGCATTTTTACTTCTTTTATTTCTATGAAGTTTTATTCCAAACCTATGTGCTTCATTTCTTAATTGTTGAATTATTTTTAAGGTTTCGGATTTTTTATCGAGATACATCGGGATAGGGTCTTCAGGATAGAAAATCTCTTCTAACCTTTTAGCGATTCCAATAACTGCAACCTCCTCTCTTAGGTTCAGTAACTCAAGACTTTTTAATGCAGATGAAAGCTGACCTTTACCACCATCTACGATTATTAACTGCGGTAAGGATACCCCTTCTTTTTTTAGACGCGCATATCTTCTAAAGACTACTTCTTCCATAGAAGCAAAATCATCAGGACCTGAAACAGTTTTAATATTATAATGCCTGTAATCTTTTTTTGAAGGTTTACAGTTTTTAAAAACCACACATGCAGCTACCGGATTTGAACCTTGCAGATTTGAATTATCAAAGCACTCTATATGAATTGGATTTACTTTTAATCTTAAGTCTGATTTCATTTGTGAAATAATTCTAGCAGTATGTCTTTCAGGGTCAATAATTTTAATTTGCTTAAACCTCTCCATTCTGAATGATTTAGCATTTTTCAAAGAGAGATCTAAAAGCTTTTTTTTATCTCCTGCTTTTGGAACTAAACACTTTAAACCTATACCTAAACCTAAATTAAAAGGTAAAATAACTTCCGCCGAACGGGAATTAAATCTTTGGCGTAACTCTATAAATGAAATTCTTAATATTTCGTCATCAGACTCATCTAAACTTTTTTTAACCTCAATTGTGTAGGAACTAATTATTGCTCCAAAGGATATTTGCATGAAGTTAACATAGGCAAAACTGTCGTCAGAATATATTGAGAAGACATCAACTTCTGATATGTTTGGATTTACGATTGTTGATTTTACTTGATAATTGTACAAGACATCTAGTTTTTCTTTAACTTTTTGAGCTTTTTCAAACTTGGTTAAAACAGAAAAGCCTTCCATTTCGTTTTTAAAACTATCAATTGAAGCTTTAAAATTTCCTTTTATCATTAATTTAATATCTAATAAATTTTTATCAATTTGAGTAGGGCTTATTTTTTTTGTTTCCTTTTTAAGCAAGTGAATTAAATCGTGATTTAAAAATGGATATACTTCCTTGATTAATTTAATTAAAAACTTAACGCTCTTTATGTTTGTGAATGGACCAAAAAACTGACCTTTACTTTTATCAAATCTCCTGGTATAAAATATTTTGGGAACAGGATATTTTTGAATACATATCCAGGGATATGTTTTATCATCTTTTAAAAGAACGTTGTATTTAGGCTTGAATTTTTTAATTAAATTATTTTCTAATAATAATGCATCCATTTCAGTTTCAACGACAATATTTTCAACTTTTGTAATTTGCTTTACAAGAAGCTTTGTCCTAAAATGGGTATGATGTTTATTAAAATATGACCCTACGCGTCTTTTCAAGTTTATAGCCTTACCGATATAAATTATTTGATTTTCATTATTAAAAAATTTATAAATACCAGGACTTTCAGGTAAAATTTTTATTTGTAATTCAAGATCACTAAGCTTCATAAGGCTAAAATAATTCTTTTCTTATTTAAAGTTGTTATTTGTAATTCAATAAACACTTAAATTTATCGTATTAAACCGTATGAAAACAAAAAAAATAATAAGAGCCATTTACCAAAAAAAAAGAGATGACCTTTCTTATGAAGAAATATATGACTTGAGTATTTCGATATCCAATAAATGTTTAGATCTTCCAATCTGGAACTTGGAAAACTTTCATATTTTTCTTAGTATTCAAACTAAAAAGGAAGTAGAGACATCTCCTTTACTCTCAATAATAATGGGTAAGGATAGACAAGTTATAATCCCTCGAATTATTGAGTTTAAAAACCTAGAGCATATTTTATTGACCGATCAAACTATTTTAAAAAAAAACTCTCATGATATTCCTGAGCCCCAAAATGGTATTAGTATTTCGCCAAGAATAATTGATGTAGTTTTTGTTCCGCTTTATATTTTTGATATTGAGGGAAATAGGATTGGTTACGGAGGAGGTTATTACGATAGATTTTTAAAAAAATGTAAAAAGGAGAGTGTTAAAGTTGGCCTTTCTTTGTTTGAGCCAATAAAACTGTTAGAAGATATTTCAAAATTTGATATAAAACTGGATTATGCTGTCACTCCAAAATCTATTTTTCGGTTTCGTTAAAAATAGTTTTATTAAAAAAGAGTAAAATAACCACCCCAATCGAAATAGAAGAGTCAGCGATATTGAATATGTACTCAAAAAACAAGTAATCTTCTCCGCCAATAAATGGCATCCACATTGGCCACGTCCACTCTGCTAAGGGAAACTGTATCATGTCCACCACATTACCAAAAAATATTGGAGAGTAACCATGATCAGGGAGAAAAGATGCAATTTGACCATAACTATCACTAAAAATTAAACCATAGAATACAGAGTCAATAATATTTCCTAAAGCACCAGCAAAAACTAAACACAATGACCACCTTAAGTAAACAGAGCTTTTAATTTTATATAGGCTTTGAAGCCAATATCCAATCCCGACTATTGCAATTAATCTAAAAAAAGTCAGTAGTATTTTGGAAGTATTTTCTGTTAAAAAAGGGAAAATATCATTTAATTTGGCTCCCATGGCCATTCCTTTATTTTCAACAAAAAGAATTTTAAAAAATCCCCAATCAAGAATAGCCTCGTTACTGTAGATTGTAATGGGATAATTGAGTTTGATATAAAATTTTGAAAATTGATCTAATATTAGAATTGTTACAACTATTATAATTGCGTGCAAAACAGTGTTATTCTGAATATAATTTTTCTTCATTTCAACTCCAAAAGTATAAATTTAAAATATAACACAATTGATTAAACTAGAAACCGCTATTATTTCAAAGACAATATCAGATTTCGGATTATTACAATTTGACCCACTCTCTAAATTTGATAAAATTTTAACTTTCGGATTCTTAAAAACTATATCAGCAGAAATTGTTTTAAGTAAACCAGGGCTGTTCCAATTAACGAGAAATATTTGACCGCTGTTTTGAGAAATAGTTAATTTTTCAAAATCCCCATAAATTATTGTATTAGCATTTTTAATTAGTATTTCAAGAATTTTATTTTCTGGAATAGAAATATTTAGACTGGTGGAATGAATCTTATGAACACCTAGTTTGTCATTAAAACTAACTGAGTTGGGAATTAAGATTTCATTAAAATTAAGTTTTTTACTATTTATTTTTGATGATAAAAGTGTTGAACTCTTGTATTCTCCTCTACTAGTATATTCAAGTTTAATATTATCAGAGTTACTTTTAGACACACTTAGGGAGCTTGCATACGGGAGTACTAATTCGATATAAGAAATATTTTTGGAATCGAATTCTTCATTAAAAGTATTTTGGCCAAATAAAATAAATGGAAAAAGTGAAAGAAATAAAGATTTTATTTTTGCATATTTTTAGCTTCAATACTCAGAGTTGCGTGCGGAACAAGAGATAGACGTTTTTTATTAATTAGTTTTCCAGTAACACGACAAATACCATAAGTCTTGTTATTTATTCTCATCAAAGCATTTTTTAAATCACGCACAAATTTTTCCTGTCTCAAGGCAAGTTGAGCGTTTGCCTCTTTTGACATGGTTTCAGAACCTTCTTCAAAAGCTTTAAAAGTTGGAGAGGTGTCTTCTGTGCCATTATCTCCATCATTCATGTAAGCACTTTTGAGCAAGCCAAGGTCAGCATTTGCCTTTACTATTTTTTCTTCAATTATTTTTTGAAATTTATCTAAATCTTTATCACTATATCTATTTGTTGTTTCCATCTAATTTATTTTTTTTATTGAAAGAGAAATATTGATTTTATCAAACTCTAATTTTATACCATCTTTAATTTCCTCAACTATAGAGATTGATTTTGCAAGAGTTTCATCTTTAATATATTTATTGAAAGAATTAATAGATTTATTTAAAACAGAATCTTCCGAAATAAATATTTCAATTATATCGGTTACTTCTAACCCTAAATCTTTTCGATAATTTTGAATTCTATTCACAAATTCTCTTGCAACTCCTTCATTAATTAATTGCTCATCAAGAGAGACATCTAGCGCCACTGAGATTCCGTTTGAATGAGCCACTAACCAGCCTTCAATATCTTTAGAGTTAATTTCCACGTCGTTGCGAACTAATTTAATCTTTTTTTCGTTAACCATAAGATGAATTTCTTTATTTTGCTCTAATTCTAATATTTCTTTAGAACTCATTTGAGAGATTTTCTCAGAAATAAATTTTAAACTTTTACCAAAACGAGGTCCTAGCACTTTAAAGTTTGGCTTAATTTCTTTAACTAACATTCCACTGCTATCATCGAGGATTTCAACTTCTTTTATGTTAATTTCTGATTTTAATTGGTTTTTAATTGATAAAATATCTTCACGATCTTTATCAGAGTTAACAGGAATCATAATTCTTTTAAGTGGTTGTCGAACTTTTATTTGTTCTTTTTTTCTTAAGGATAAAGCAAGGGATGTAATTGTTCTAGCTTTATTGATTCTGTTTTGAAGAGAAATATTTATTACTCTTTTTTTAGCTGAAGGAAAGTCAGATAAATGAACAGAAATTGGATCTGATTCATTTTTTAAGTTTATTAAATCACGATAAAGATGGTCCATGTAAAATGGAGCAATTGGCGCAGATATTTTTGAAACCGTAACTAGACACTCATAAAGTGTTTGGTAAGCAATAACTTTATCCTTACCAAATGTGCCTTTCCAAAACCTTCTTCTACTAAGTCGCACATACCAGTTGCTTAATTTTTCTTGAACAAAATCAGAAATAGATCTGCAGGCTTTCGTGGGTTCATATTTCACATAACTATCCTCAACCTCAATAACTAGACTATTTAGTTCAGATAAAATCCAATTATCTAGCTCATCCCTTTCAGAGTTTTGAATTTTTATACTATCAGGAATAAAGCCATCAATGTTCGCATATAAACTAAAAAAAGAATAGATATTATGAAGTGTTCCAAAAAATTTACGTTGAACCTCTACTATTCCGTCTATATTAAATTTTAAGTTGTCCCAAGGGTTTGCATTTGATATCATATACCATCTGGTTGCATCTGGCCCATAATTTTTAAGAGTTTCAAATGGATCAATGCTATTTCCAAGCCTTTTCGACATTTTTTGACCTTCTTTATCCAAAACCAAACCGTTTGAAATCACATTTTTGTAGGCAACCTTGTTAAATATAAGCGAGCTAATTGCATGCAAAGTATAAAACCAACCCCTTGTTTGGTCTACACCTTCAGCTATGAAATCAGCTGGGAAAGCAATTGAATCGTCGATTTTATTTTTATTTTCAAAAGGATAATGCCACTGAGCATATGGCATTGATCCGGAGTCAAACCAAACATCAATTAAATCATTTTCACGAAATAATTGAATTTTCCCATTTTCTGAAGTTAGAATAACTGTATCAACAATATTTTTATGAAGATCTACTTTTTTATAGTTTTCTTCTGACATATCCCCCTTAATAAATTCTTTAAAAGGGTTATTTTTCATCACTCCAAATGATATGGACTTATTAATTTCATCGATAAGCTCACCAATAGAGCCGATTACTTTAATAACTGACTTGTCTTCAGAGCACCATACGGGTAACGGGATTCCCCAAAAACGAGATCGTGAAAGATTCCAATCATTAGCACTTGAGAGCCAATTTCCAAAACGACCTTCCCCAGTTGACTTAGGCTTCCAGTTAATTGCTTTATTTAGCTTCACCATTTGATCTCTGGCGTTATCAATTTTTATAAACCATGAATCAAGTGGATAATATAATATAGGCTTATCTGTTCTCCAACAATTTGGATATGAATGCTTGTATTTTTCAACTTTAAAAGCACGGTTTTCTTTTTTAAGATGTATGGCTATTTCAACATCTACAGAATATTCTGGAGTATTTTTTTCAGAATAATACTCGTTTTTAACGTATTTTCCTGAAAGTGAACCAAGATCTTTTCTAAACTTACCCTCTAAATCAACCAAAGGAACAGGGTTGTTGTTTTCATCAAGCACAAGCAGCGCAGGCACCTCAGGCATAGCTTCTTTTGCAACTTTAGCGTCATCTGCACCAAATGTTGGAGCTGTATGAACAATACCAGTTCCCTCATCTGTAGTAACAAAATCACCCTTAATAACTCTAAAAGCATTTTCAGGATTGCTCAAAGGAAGAGGCGAAGAACTCCAAAGCTTTTCGTACTTTATTCCAACTAAATCATCACCTTTAAAAAAATCTTCTATCCAAAAAGGAATATTTTTGTCTTTGGGTTTGTAATTATTAAGCAAAGCAACATCATCAACAGCAAAAAAGTTATTACCAAATTGTTTTTCTAGAAGAAGTTTTGCTATTAAAACAGTAATTGGTAAAAAAGTATATTGATTAAAGGTCTTAACTGTTATATATTCTATTTTTGAGCCAACTGTCAATGCGGTATTAGAAGGGAGTGTCCAGGGCGTTGTTGTCCAAGCTAATATATAAAGAGCTTTATTTTTTTTAAAAGACTTTGGAAGGCTTGATGGAATAGCCTTAAACATTGCAGTAATAGTTGTATCTGTAACATCTTGATATGTTCCTGGTTGATTTAATTCATGGGAACTAATGCCTGTTCCTGCTTTAGGAGAATACGGTTGAATACTGTAACCTTTATATAACAGACCTTTTGTGTTTATTTGCTTTATTAACCACCATACACTTTCCATATATTTAGAGTCGAAAGTCACGTAAGGATTATCCATATCAACCCAGTACCCCATTTTTTCAGTAAGCTCATTCCACAAACTAGTATATCGCATTACAGCTTTTTTACAAGCTTTGTTATAATCCTCAACACTAATTGTCTTTCCTATTGAGTCTTTAGTAATTCCCAGCTCTTTTTCAACTCCTAATTCAACAGGAAGTCCATGTGTATCCCATCCAGCTTTTCTTTCAACTAAAAAACCTTTTTGAGTTTTGAATCGACAAAAAATATCTTTGATTGTTCTTCCCATCACATGATGGATGCCAGGGACACCATTTGCCGATGGAGGACCCTCAAAGAAAATATAAGGTTTATTTTTTTTCCTTTGCAATACACTTTTTTCAAAGACAGATTCTTCTTTCCAAAAATTTAAAATTTTTTCAGAAATTAAGGGGAGGTCTAATTTTTTGTATTCTTTAAATGCCATTAAAATTCTGTTTTGCAGAAGTAGCGAAAGTAATCAATTTATAAATTATAAAAAACTAACTTAAAAATCTAAACTAGCCCCAATCTGTATACTTCTTCCTGGCTGAGAAATACCCGAAGCAAAGGTTCTGTAGTGTGTGTCTAAAATATTATTTAAGCCACATTTAAATACAATTGTATTATTGTACTTGTAATTTGCAGATATTGAAAGGGTTTCCCATGAAGGTGTTCCTGCGTATTTTTCAGGACCAATCAAAGGGGTTTCATCTAATCCATCTTCACCTCCATAACTGTAATCGTTGGGATTTTTGGCGTTGCTGAAATTCCAATTTAGTTGAGCATCAATTTTAGACCCAGAATAATACAAGCTATAAGTCCCAAAAAGGGGAGGGATTGAAGGCATAGGTCCGTTTTTAAAGCTTTTGTTTCCCTGAGTTAACGTAACAGATGCTGTTGAGTATAGTCGATCATTAAACCGAATCTTTCCTTCGAACGATCCCCCATAAATATATCTATTGCCAAGGTTTTTGTTTGCAAGGATAGGAAGCTCTTCATCATCATAAATTATTGTATTTGGATCGTTAGTACTTTCATCAGAGTAAATTGCATAATCAGAACGAACAATATGTCTAGATATTAATGCGCCAAACCCTCTAACTGAAAATTGATTGAAACCATTTTCTGATTCATAAGATATGCCTAAATCTAAATTATAGGCATATTCGGGCTTAAGAAATGGATTAGGAACAATTAATGAACCTCCACTTTCTCGAATTTTTCCAATATCATCAATATTTGGATTTCTAAATCCACTTGAAAGTAAAATATTTAGCTGCAACTTTTTTACAGGACTATAAATTACTGCAAATGTATTTGTAAGAGCCCAATTGTTAATTGAAACATCTGATAATAAAGTATTAATAAGAGCCTCTTCACTCCAAGAACCACCCAGATTTGTGTACGTAAGTCTAGAACCTAAATTGATTGACAATAAATCATTTACTCCCCAAATAAAATTAATATATGATGCAGCGCTGTCATAATAACTGCCGTTACTAGGATATCTAGTAGGAGTTTTAATAGGCTCACCAATTGAGATTATTTCATTGCTTGAAACGTTTAATTTTTTTGTGAATGCACTTGAAGACACTAAATTATTTATAACCTCTAAACCGTACGATGCGTTAAGTCTATCTGAGATATTTGCGCTAAAATCGGCGTTGAAACTCAAAACTGAAACCTTTTCAAATTGATAGCTTCTACTAAATGAGTTAAACTTTCTGTCTATTCTAGACTCTTCAATATTTTGATAAGCAAATGTTAGAACTCCCTTTCTTAAAAATTTACTAGAATTGAAAAATTCAAATTTAGGGGAAAATAAAAATCTTTTTTGAGGCCCATAATACCACTCAGCATATTTTAAACTTCCGTTTTTTATTTCACTTAATTTGTCATACCGATTAATATTTGAAGATTTAGAAAATTGAATGTTTAATGATAAATATCTTTTAGAATCTAATTTGTATCGAAATTTTTGAAATAAATCATACTGACTGTAACCAGTATTCCTTTGAATCAATGGATTGGAATTTATTGTAGGTGTTGATTTGAAAAACGAATTAGTATTTTCAGAATAAAAACTTGTAATACCCCAATCTGAGAATCCATGTGAGATATTTCTTCCCATTTTAATATCTCCATAGTTTGAAAAACTAACACTAGATATGGCCCCCCATTTTTCAAAACTCCAATTAGAAGTAATATTGTTCACACTTGATAAATTAGCAGAATTAAAATCAGAGTGAAATTTGTTACTATTTTTAATATCACTATTAATGTCTGGATTTTTTGTGTAATAATGAATAACTCCGCCTAAAGCATCTGATCCATAACCAACAGAGGATGGTCCAAAAATTATTTCAACTCTCTCAAGATTATGGGGGGCAATTGTGATTGCATTTTGTAAATGTCCTGATCGATATATTGCATTATTCATTCTAACACCATCAACTACCAATAAAACTCTGTTAGCCTCAAAACCTCTTATAACTGGACTTCCCCCTCCACCTTGTGATTTTTGAATTCTTATACCTGGGCTTAGCTCTAATATATCAGCACTAGTTTGAATTATACTTTTCTGAATTTGTTTAGAATCAATAATATTTACTTTTTCAGCAATTTTGTTTTTTTTAGTTGAAGACCTTGCCACAGAAAGAATAACTCCATCAAGGTTTTGCACCTTCGACTCCAATTGAATAGTAAATGACTCGTTAAAACCTGATAGTTTCTGAGTTAGAGTATGGTAGCCAATAATTTGAAAAACTACAGGCTCATTTAAATTAAAATCATCTAAAAATGCTTTTCCTTCGGAGTCTGTTATTATGCTTTTAGTTTTATCCACAGAAAAGACAGCTACATCTTCTAATGATTCTCCAGAATTCGAATCTATAACGTGAACAGTTTGTGCTTTAAGAAATGACACAAAAGAAAACAATACTATAATTAATTTTTTTTCATTTAAAGATCTCATGAAGAACAGATAATGATTTAGGCGGCTTAAAACGCTGTAAATGTAAACTATAATAACGAATGATTTCATTCAACAAACTGTTTCGAATGGCACTATTTAACTTTAATAATTTAATCTCTTCAAAATTCATGCCTAAAATTTCCTTAAAACTATTTAGTGTTTTTCCAGAGAGTGTATTTTTCGAATTATTAGAACTAGTGAAGCATCCACTAGACATATCAAAAAAGGGGTTATTAATATTAGATACGTTTGGATAAAAACCTATATACCTTGTAAGTTCAATTAAAAATTTAACATGAAAGTTGGCATTGGAATTACTATTATCCAGCCAAAGAGTGGTTGTTTCAAGAAAATCATATAGATTTTCATTTTTATCGCCTTCTTCCTGAAGTACACTTTTTAAAACCTCAGAAAGAAAAAGTGTTATGGTTGTTTTTGAAATAGAATTATGAATAGAATTTAAGGGTTTATCAATACTTGCCTCTTTTATGTAGTTTAGTTTTTCTTTTTTATGACTGGATATAATATTAATTAAATTAAAAGGTTGAAAAAGACCTTTTTTTATACCGGTTTTTCTGGATTTTAAAATACCATTTAATATGTAACTTTTTAACCCGTCTGTTTTGGTATAGCAATTTGTAATTAGGCTAGAATCTCCATATTTTAGAGACCAGACAACTATAGCAGGAGTTTTGATCAAAATAAAAAAATTAAACTACACCCTGAGCAAGCATAGCATCGGCTACTTTGACAAATCCTGCAATATTAGCTCCTTTTACATAGTTGATTTTATTTTTTTCAGCGCCATATTCAAGACATGAACTATGTATGTCTTCCATGATGTTTTTTAGCCTAGAATCCACCTCTTCTCTTGACCAATTATAACGTAAAGAGTTTTGAGCCATTTCTAATCCAGAAACAGCAACACCTCCAGCATTTGATGCTTTTCCAGGTGCAAATAAAATATTATTTTCTTCTAAAAAGTGAATTGCTTCAGGCGTAGTTGGCATATTAGCTCCCTCACAAATACAAATACAATTATTCTCTTTTAATAATTTAGCATCACTTAAATCTAGTTCATTTTGAGTTGCGCATGGTAGGGCAATCGCACATTTTACTCCCCAAGGTTTTTGTTTTGGATAAAACTTTGCTTTTGGATACCTAACTAGATATTCACTTATTCTTTGTCGTTTCGTATTTTTTATAAACATAACATGATCTAGTTTTTCTGAGTCAAGACCATCTTCATCGAAAATATATCCAGAAGAATCAGAAAGAGTATGAACTTTTGCTCCTAATTGAATACATTTTTCTGCGGCAAATTGAGCAACATTCCCTGATCCTGAAATAACAACCGACTTTCCCTCAATAGAATCGTTAATGTTGTTCAGCATTTGATTGGTAAAGTATACTACTCCATAACCAGTGGCTTCAGGACGAATTAATGACCCACCCCAAGAAACTCCTTTCCCTGTTAGAACCCCTGAAAATTCATTTCTTAATCTTTTATATTGTCCAAATAAGTAACCTATTTCACGGCCACCAACACCTATATCTCCTGCCGGAACATCGTTGTTAGGGCCAATATGCCTAAATAATTCCGACATGAAACTTTGACAAAACCTCATTACTTCCGTATCTGATTTTCCTTTGGGATTAAAATCAGCACCTCCTTTACCTCCTCCCATCGGCAAAGTAGTAAGACTGTTTTTAAAAATTTGTTCAAAGGCTAAGAACTTAAGAATACTTAGATTTACGCTAGGGTGAAATCTTAAACCACCTTTATATGGGCCTATAGCCGAATTCATCTGAACTCTATACCCCCTGTTAACTTGAATTTGTTCTTTATCATCAATCCAAGCTACTCTAAAAGAGACTACTCTCTCGGGCTCAACCATCCTTAGCAGAACGTTTTGCCCATAATAAATATCTTTTGTAATGATATAAGGAATAACAGTTTCTGCAACTTCTGTAACCGCTTGCATAAACTCAGGTTCATTTTGATTCCTTTCGTTTACCTCATTTAAAAATTGTTGAATAATTTTTTCCATTATTTTTTAATTGAAAAATAAATTTATGGTTTTATATGCAGATCAAATATATTTTTCAATTTTATTTAAAAAGGATTGGGATAATATCTTCAATTTTATCAATGAATTTTATCCCAATATTAACATTACTCGTGTCTACTTTGTTAAATTTCGAAATTACTATAAATTTAAATCCTAATTTTTCCGCCTCTTTAATTCGAAGATTTATTTTTGGCACAGGTCTTGATTCACCTGAAAGTCCGATTTCTGACGCAAAACAGAAATCCTTTTTGATATATATCTCAAAATAACTGGAAAGTATAGAGGCAACAACAGCTAGATCCAATGCAGGGTCATCAACTGAAATCCCACCTGTAAAATTGATAAAAACATCTTTTGTTCCCAGAGTAAAGCCCGCCCTTTTTTCTAAAACAGCCAATAACATATTCAGTCTTTTTGCATTAAAGCCGGTGCTAGTTCTTTGAGGAGTACCGTAGACTGCAGAGCTCACTAGCGCCTGTATTTCGATTAAAAGAGGTCTAACTCCCTCAATAGTAACCCCAATTGCCTGCCCACTAAGACCTGTGTCATCTGGATTAACTAAAATTTGACTTGGATTCGGAACAGGTAGTATTCCCTTTGAGACCATTTCATAAACTCCAATTTCATCAGTTGCTCCAAATCTGTTTTTTTGGGCTCGTAAAATTCTGTAGACATGATTTCTGTCTCCCTCAAAACTTAAAACAACATCAACCATATGTTCTAATATTTTAGGTCCAGCAATCTGCCCATCTTTGGTTATGTGACCAACTAAAACGACCGGAGTATTAGTTTCTTTTGCAAACTGAATCAATTCTGTCGTGGTTTGTTTTATTTGAGAAATACTTCCAGCAGCACTATCTATAACTTCACTTTGTAAAGTTTGGATAGAATCAATTATCAAAAGTTCGGGGCTTATATTACTGATTTCATTAAAAATATTTTTAATAGATGTTTCGCTTAAAATATAGCTTTTATCGTTTGAAAGATTCATTCTGGTGGCTCTAAGCTTAATTTGTTTTTGACTCTCCTCACCAGACACATAAAGAGTTTTGAGATTGAGACTTATTGCTATTTGTAAAAGAAGTGTTGACTTCCCAATACCAGGCTCACCCCCTAGTAAAATTAAAGAGCCAGGAACAATTCCACCACCTAACACCCGATTAAGTTCGTTGTCAGAAGTTAAAATCCTTGCTTCATTTTCAACAGTTATTTGTTTTAGCTGAATAGACCTATTGTTAATTCTATGTTTAGATTTAATATCCCAAGTTGTTTCTTTTTTCTTTATAATTGATTCCTCCTGGAGGGAATTCCATTCTTTACAAGAATTACACTGTCCCTGCCATTTTGAATGTTGAGATCCACAATTTTTACAAAAAAAAGAAGTTTTCATAATTAATAATTTTCAGATAGTACTCTTTCGATTTACATATGGGAGTGCAATAAATGCAAAAGCTCCAGAAATAATAATTAAAATAGTTTGGGAACTCCACATAATCCATCCAAACGCAAGTCCAACCTCTTTATTAATTCCAAAAACACCTAAAACAAGAGCCACGCTAAGAGGAAA
>TARA_B110000444_G_scaffold261082_1_pt1 | contig 14224 bp, 13 predicted proteins | sample TARA_B110000444 | Tara Oceans TARA_B110000444 (sample SAMEA4398370) | marine metagenome | biome: Polar Biome; feature: [SRF] surface water layer (ENVO:00010504); material: water (ENVO:00002006), including particulate matter (ENVO:01000060) such as... | depth 5 m | reverse complement strand
AGAACTGATAGAAGAAGCAATCAATTACAGCATGTACCGGTTATTGACTCACCGATTTGCTGAATCTCCAGGTGCCGAAGTTAGCCTTGCGGAAATCGAAGCGCTTTTCCTTAATCATGGGGGGGAGTTAGATTACACTTCTATGGATTACATCTCTGATGGAGGTGGTGCTCTTGGAAATTTTCTGGCATTCAATATGATCGCTTTTGGATTACAAGACGGAAGTAATGAGGTGAATGGATATGCAAATCAATATTACTTGCCCTCGAATCCTGAGCTATATATCGAGTTAGAGTCAGGGAATCCGGGGATAGTGAATCCTAACTCTTGGCAGCCTATTAACTTAAGTGAGTTCATCGGCCAATCTGGTGTGGCAAGTCAGGAAACTCCTGATTTTTTAGGTCCGGAATGGGGAGGTGTAATGTCTTTTGGCATTCCAGAGAGCGAGAGAAGTGTCTTTACCAGAAACGGGGATGATTACTCCGTTTGGATGGATCAGGGAGCGCCACCACTAATGAATGTAAACACAACGCAGGGGTTTGAGGATCCTTATCAATGGGGCTTCAGTATGGTGCTTAGGTGGTCGGAATATATGGACCCATCAGATGGAGTTATGTTAGATATCAGCCCAGGTAGCATAGGGAATTTATCCCCAGAGCTCTTCGATCTTGAATATGAGGATTATGACTTAATCTACAATTGGGAGAATGGTGGAGATGTTAGTGATGGTCATTCTGAAAATCCCATCACTGGTTCTGTTTATGAGGCTCAAATCGTAAATCGCGGTGATTACAGCAGGGTTTTAGCTGAATTTTGGGCCGACGGTCCGGACTCGGAAACACCACCTGGACATTGGTTTGTTCTTTTAAATTACGTTTCTGATCATCCCGATTTCACTCCTAGATGGCATGGAGAAGGTGAAGAGCTCGACCCGCTTGAGTGGGATATCCTATCGTATTTCACACTGGGTGGAACTTTACACGACGCTGCAATTGCAGCTTGGAGTCACAAAGGGTGGTATGATTATATTCGACCTGTTTCTGCGATACGTTGGATGGCTGATAGAGGCCAGTGTACTGATCCCGACCTGCCCAGTTTCAATCCTGCTGGACTACCGCTTTTCGATGGTTGGGCAGAGATGGTCGGATACACAGACCCCCTTTTTCCTAGTCAGTATGATATCGGAAAAACAAAGGTCCGCGCCTGGAAAGGCCCTAGCTTCATAAATAACCCTGAATCTGACGTCGCTGGCGTTGATTGGATCCTTGCGGAAAACTGGTGGCCATATCAACGACCATCTTTTGTAACCCCACCCTTCGCTGGTTATATAAGTGGGCATTCTACATTTTCGCGTGCCGCCGCTGAGGTTATGACCGTCATTACTGGCGACGCTTACTTTCCTGGAGGCATGGGTGAATTCCTGTCTCCACAAAATGAATTTCTTGTCTTCGAAGACGGTCCTTCTCAGGACGTCGTCCTCCAATGGGCTACATATCGCGATGCATCTGACCAGTGCTCTCTCTCCCGTATCTGGGGAGGCATTCACCCGCCTGCGGACGACATCCCCGGCCGTCGCCTCGGCATCCAAGTTGCCTCATACGCCCTAACCCAAGCAGATTACTTCATCAACCTCTCCCCTTCTGGCCCTTCGAACACTTGCGCCGGCGACCTCAGCGGCAATGGTAATATTGGAGTCGAAGACATGCTCTCCTTATTAAGTTTCTTTGGTTCTCCCGCTAATCCTTTCGGTAATTCCGGCTCCGCCGACTTAAACTCCGACGGCATTACCGGCGTAGACGACATACTCGCATTCCTTAGCCTCTTCGGCACATCCTGTCCTCAGTAAAATAATTTTTAGAAGTCTGCTTCAAACCTTTTCGGCTACACATAGTCTCGTAAGCCTCATCTTATCTTAAGCCTCTTCTATGCGGAATGTAAACCCTTCCATGATTTGGTTTACTAAAAGCTTCTCACAAGCCTCTGCAACCTTCTCCTCAGCAACACTTTTATCCGCTGCCTCTATCACCAATGAAACGTGCTTGCCAATTCTAACACCTACAATTTCATCAAGCCCCATCTGCGGCATCGTGCTACTTACAGCCTTTCCTTGAGGGTCTAAAAGCGCCGGTAAAGGCATAATGTCTATTTCTGCTTTAAACTTCATGTTCTTATAGCTTTCTGAATTCATTTAGGAGATGTCAAAAGCGAGACTCCTGAGTACAAAAGTACGCACAACGGAACGGCTGCATATACATTTCCCCAAGCAAACCACGTTGCGGCAAAAACACCCAAACACCCAGCTCCGATTCCATACCTAATCCTATCTATTCTCTTATCTACACCCCAATCCTTAAGGGATAAGATTTTCTTTTTCATAACCATCATTAAAGGCAATCCGACAATCCCTATACCTACAATCACTGCACAAGTCATTATCTCAATCCTCTCGAACCCACTCCCAGACATCTCCGCTCTCCACATCATTATCCCCATCCAGTATAGCCCCACAGCGGGAACTGGAAGGCCTATGAAAAAAGAATTTGGCCCCTTATTCTCATCCTCTAAGGCAGACACATTATACCTCGCAAGCCTATATGCCGCAGCTATCACAAGCAAAATAGGCAGTAACATCGTCACGCTCTCACGCGCGCCTGATTGCAGCAAAATATTGTAGGCGACACAAGCCGACGCAAGCCCTCCAGTCACTAGATCAGCCAGTGAGTCCAACTGCACGCCCATAGGCCCATCCACCTTTAACCACCTAGCTACCATCCCATCTAACCCATCACACAACATCGCCCCTAACCACACCAAAGCCACCAGCTCACTATCCAAGGATTTGTCCAACGCGCTAGCACTCACGGCAGCCCAACACACAAAAATTCCCCCTATTAAATTACCCATAGTCAGGGCATTCGGCAACAGCGACTTTATATTCATCCAACGAAGATAGTATCTGGTGACATCATAATAGAAACCTTGTGTATATTTGCAGCCTCTGGTCCGATGGCCGAGTGGCTAGGCTCAGCTCTGCAAAAGCTGCTACAGCGGTTCGAATCCGCTTCGGACCTCCAGAAAAAACCTCAAGCAACAAGTTGCTTGGGGTTTTTTATCAAAAAAACCCCACGAAGATTGGTTCAGTGGCGAAAGAGATTCAAAAAACACAACCAGAACGGTCGAAGCAAGTGGTGAGGGTTGTATTTTCAGAAAACTTACATAACGGAACAGGCACAAGCGTAAGAACTACGAGAATAGTCATTCATCACTAACATGCTGTACCGAACTCTGACAATACAAGCAGTAGATCTTAAACGTTTACGATACCGTCTCTGTTGACATCATTTTCACAACTAACTGGGGATCCAAGCGCAACTATCGACGATATACTGATGATATTATCGAAGTTTAGAACAATTTGCGAATAAGAATCTAGTTTTATCAAAAAAAATTAGCACCTTAGCTAAGACTACAGAAGGAATCAAACCAACCGGAAACCCTAACTTATGAATCTCAGTTCTAAACATTCTCTTATAGCAATAGCTGTGCTTTTTGTAATCTGCGCCTTCTTGGGTGTTAAGTTGTACGTGAATTCAAACAATTACGATAAGCTGCATGGGGAGCATCTAGAGGTGGGTCTCGAGAAGGACCAAGTGGTTTTGGACTTAGAAAAAATGCGCTTCTCATATGATACTCTTCAGACTGACAACTCAATGATGATTGCTGAGATTGCAGCCCAAAGAGATCGCATCGATGGCCTTTTAACGAAGGTGAAAAATGGAAACTGGTCACTTTCTCGAGCTAAGAAAGAGTCCGAAACTCTCCGTTTTATTATGAAAGGCTACATAGTCACAATTGACTCTGTAAACCAACTTAACATGGCACTCAATGACGAGAACCTAGCTATGAAAGAACGTGTTGAGGAAGTCCAGGGGCGTAACGAAAACCTCGAAAGACGTCAGGAGAATATGGAAGATATCATAGAGGCGGGTCAAGTGCTGCAGTGCTCAGAAGTAACGGCCATCGGTGTAAGAATCGTGTCGTCGGGTCGTCAACGTGTGACCACTAGGGCTAACAAGACGGACATGATAAAAGTGTGTTTTACCATTTTAGAAAATAGAATTGCCGAATCCGGAAATAAGGATCTACACCTTAGAATTATGGCGAGTGACGGAAGTGTTTTGGCCTATGAAGGTCGTGATTATAGTGCAACTAGATCATTAGACTACGCTAACGACAGATTGATGACCTGCATTTATTACACCTCCGAAAACGAGGATTTAGGTCTCTCTGCAGGTTTATATGAGGTGGAAGTTCTTGAGGGTGATTTCATAATCGGCGCCACTAGCTTAGAGTTGAGATAAATCTCAGGAGGCGCGCATTGGTTAATTATACTCTTCTGTCGGCTATAAACTCTTCTGCAAACCTATACTATTAATAAGTAGGTTGAATACATGGGTCGTACAGTGATAGAAACAGGTTGAGTGGGTGAAGACTTGGCTGTTAGGTGTTTACAAAGACTCGGCTACCGAATCTTAACAAGAAACTTTAGACATAGGCGATATGAAATTGATATCGTGGCTTGGCATAAAGAAGTGCTTGTGTTTGTGGAGGTGAAAACTAGAGGAGCTAAGGCGTTGGGTTTGATCTAAAGTCCGCCCAAATGAGATGGATCGTTTATGCTGAACACTCTTACGTTTTTACTCAGAGGCCCAAGGGAAAGGAAACTAAATTCGATCTGATTAAAATTAGTGGGTTAGGAAAGTTGCGGTCTGTCAAACACATAATCGATGCGTTCGATTTCACAAGCGCTACTCTCTAGTGTATCTTTGCATCTCAACCCTTAAGTAAGATGAAAAATCAAACAGGTTCAGGCCGCCGAGGAGGCGCCCGAAGAACCAAGCCCGAAGCGAAGTCCTTCGTTCCTCCACGCAAAAGCTCAGGAACAGCAAGTACCGCAAAAGGCTCAGGAAAAGGCGGTAAGAAATACGGCCCTTCAAAACCAAGTAAAACAAGAACAGGAGGACACAAGCCTAGTTACTCTAGCAGAAGAAGGCAAGAGGTTAAAATACAGCCCCTTGCTGACTCTAATGCTCCTATGAGGCTCAACAGATTCGTGGCTCAAGCTGGGGTTTGTTCTAGAAGAGATGCTGATGTGTTAATCGCAGCTGGAGTGGTGAGTGTAAATGACAAGGTTGTCACAGAGATGGGGTATAGAGTGTCACCTACCGATAAAGTCCAAGTTGAGGGTGATACGATAAAGGCTGAAACGAAGCGATACATACTTCTAAATAAACCTAAAAATTTCTTAGCTACATCTGAGGACCCACAGGGCCGAAGAACGGTAATGCAGTTAATTAAGGGTGCGTGCAAAGAAAGGGTGTTCCCTGTGGGAAGGCTTGATAGAGACACTACCGGGTTGTTGTTGCTCACTAACGATGGAGAAATGGCAAAGAGGCTCACACACCCTAAAATCGGTGTTAGAAATCTATACCATGCTTCTATAGCTGAAAAGGTAAAGAAAGAACATCTAACCGCGATGCTAGAAGGTTTCTTGTTAGATGATAAATTTATTAAAGTCGATAAAGCAAGTTTCGTCAAAGACGACCCTCGACAAATAGGCATAGAAATACATTCTGGAAGAAATAGAATTGTAAAGAGAGTTTTTGAGCACTTTGGCTATAAAGTGACGAAATTAGATAGAGTTGTGTTTGCATGTTTGACTAAGAAAGATGTTCCAAGAGGCGAATGGAAGCATGTCACGGAGCAGGAATTGAGCATCCTTAGAATGACTACATAAAAGCATGAGTGATTGCTTAGTAATTATACCTACTTACAACGAGAAGGAAAACGTTGTCAGCATGCTCGAGGCAGTTATGTCGCTCGAGTATCCCTTCGATGTCCTTGTGGTTGACGATGGGTCTCCTGACGGCACGGGAGCGTTAGTAAAAGAAGTCGCACTGAGGTTTCCCGAAAGGATTTTCATTCTTGAGAGAGGGGGCAAGCTAGGGTTAGGGACAGCTTATATCGCAGGTTTTAAGTGGGCAATAAACAGATCTTACGAGATTGTTTTTGAGATGGATTGTGATTTCTCTCATGATCCTAACGATCTAGTGCGCTTGAGGGTGCCCTGTTCTGAAGGTGGTGCTGGGGTTACTGTAGGGTCTAGATATGTAAAAGGAGGCGGTGTGGTGAATTGGCCCTGGAGCAGAAGGGTTATAAGCCGAGGAGCTTCGCTATATGTGAATCTGGTGCTTTGGCTTGGGGTTAGAGACAGCACGGCTGGCTTTGTCGCGTATAGAAGAGAGGTTCTTGAAGCCATAGATTTGGATGATATTAGGTTTATCGGATATGCGTTCCAAATTGAGATGAAATTCCGTGCAAAAAAGAAAGGGTTTAGAATTGTTGAGGTGCCGATTAGCTTTTGTGATAGAGTTTTAGGTGTTTCTAAAATGAGTATGGATATTTTTAATGAAGCATTTTTAGGGGTCTTAAAAATGAGGTTTTTCTTTAATCTTTCTAAGTAATTTTTACTATGCGGAAATCAACATTATTCACTCAGGCACACATCGTCAATGAGGGCAGGGTAACCATAGGGGATGTACTTGTAGTAGGAGAAAAAATAGAAAAAATAGGTCAGAACCTGGCTTGTGATAACGCGGAAGTGATAGATGCAAAGGGTTTCTGGTTAATGCCTGGATGCATAGACGATCAAGTACATTTTAGAGAGCCTGGACTGACTCATAAAGCGGAGATTGCTACCGAGTCAGCGGCGGCGGCGGCGGGTGGTGTAACATCCTTTATGGAGATGCCGAACACCGTCCCTCAAGCTCTAACACAAAGACTTCTCGAGGATAAGTATGAAAGAGCAGACGAAGTAAGTGTGGTGAACTACAGCTTCTTTATGGGCGCTAGCAATAACAATCTTGAGGAGGTCTTGAGAACTAACCCCAAACGAATTTGTGGTGTTAAAGTATTTATGGGCTCTTCTACAGGTGATATGCTTGTAGATGAAGAAAAAGTTCTCGAAGGGATTTTCAAAGAAAGCCCTACTCTAGTAGCAACTCACTGTGAGGAAGAGTCTGTGATCAGAGCAAATATGGCTGCGGCTAAGCAACGGTGGGGTGAAGGTGTTCCAATGGACCAGCACCATCTAATTAGGTCTGAGGAGGCATGTTACAGGAGCTCATTTAAGGCTGCCGAACTAGCCGCAAAAGTGGGAACTCGATTGCATATACTACATATTTCTACAGCAAAAGAGCTCGAACTCTTTGATGGAAAGAAACCCTTGGCTGAAAAGCTCTTGACTGCAGAGGCATGCATCCATCATTTGTGGTTTACCGATGCTGATTATGCCACAAAAGGAACCCACATTAAGTGGAACCCCGCTGTTAAGAAAGCGAAGGATAGAGAAGCTATTAGAGCTGCTTTATTAGATGGCCGCATAGATGTCATAGCCACTGATCATGCTCCTCATACTATTGAGGAAAAGAACAACTCGTATTTCCAAGCACCTTCTGGTGGGCCATTAGTTCAGCATGGATTACCGGCTATGTTAGAAATGGTGCATGACGGTGTGTTGCCTGTCGAAAAGGTGGTGGACCTCATGGCTCACAGAGTGGCGGAGTGTTTTAGGCTCGAAGACAGGGGATATATTAGGGAGGGCTATAAAGCCGATATAGTCCTTGTAAACCCAGATGCAGAGTGGACCGTTACGGGCGAGAACATCCTTTACAAATGTGGTTGGTCTCCATTTACAGGTACTGAATTTAAGTCTCGAGTGATAGGCACATGGGTGAATGGAACGAGGGTATGGGATGGTCAGAAAATTTTAACCGAGCACGGTGATCACGCTGGAGAAAGACTAACTTTTGATAGGTAATAGCTAATGAGAACTGTTGTCAATATAATATTTGTGTTCTGCCTATTATGCACTACTATTCTGTCGAGCTGCAATCACGACCCTCGTGATAATGCAAAAGCAATTCCCCCTAACTCACTCTTACAGAAAGATGTTTTTATAGAAGTGATGGCAGATATTCAGCTTTTAGAGGCGGCTAGCAAAGGAAAGGTATTCAGAAATGACGACGCGAGTAAAAAGGTAAGTGAGGGGTATGCTGAGATTTTCAATAAACACGGAATAACTCTAGAGCTTTTCGAGAAGAGCCACACTTGGTGGTGGGAGCACCCAGCTGCGATGAAGTCTGTTCTGATAGAAGTCACTCAAAAATTAACCCTGATGGAAGAGGAGGTACGTCAGGATCCCGCTTTCTCGGATAAATAAATCTTTGCCGTGCTCTGTATGGCGTCGTTGACAGAGCTGTAATTCCATTCTACTCCCTTTTCTAAAAGAGCTTTGCGAATTTGTGATCCGTCATATTTTGTAGGCCTTTGTGCCATTATAAGGCTCTCCTTTGTCGCCATCGCTTTCCTTCCTGTAAGTTTTTCTATTGCCCAAAACCCTCTCCAGACCATTCCCGCCATCCAGTTGCGGACAGGCTTACTTGGAGCTGATGTGTTCAAAGCAACAGCAATGGTTGAGAGGAGATCTTTATATGATCTGTTTTCTGCATTGAGTAAGAATCGTTGTCCGCGTATGCCTGTTTCTTCTAAAAGAATACAAACACGAGCAACGTCGTAAACAGAAACGAATCCATTAGTGCCTGTAGGATAGAATGGAATGCCGTTGTATACTTTTGAAAACAGCTCGGCTGAACTCTTCGTGAAATCTCCTGGGCCTATTATTATAGAAGGGTTCACTATCGCTACTTTCAATCCCTCTTCCTGCCCACGCCACACCTCTATCTCGGATTTGTTTTTGCTTCGAGAGTAGCCAGTTGTGAAGGAGCCGTCTTCGAAAATTGTCTGCTCAGTTATGATTTCAGGCGTGTAGCCTATAGCGGCAACAGAACTAACGTAAATGAGATCCGTTACTCCTTGATCGAGCATAGTGTTAACGACGTTAGCCGTGCCCCCTGCATTTACTTTCATCATCAACGCCTCATCAGATGGGTGAAAAGACACAACGGCCGCTATGTGAAATACCTTTTCACAGCCGCGTATTCCATCTTCTAGGCTCTGTATATCGGTTACGTCACCCTCCACCCAACACAGTTCTGATTCCAAGGGGTTAATCCCTCTTAGTCTGAGGAAATTAATGACGCCTTTAACGTCCGATCCTTTCCTCTTTAGGGCTTTTACAGACTTTCCTGACTCTAGTAGCTGGGCTAATAATTCTCGCCCTACAATTCCAGTTGCTCCCGTTATAAAATCCATGGCCCAAAGGTAATTATCTTTGAGAGCGATGAAACCCACTGAACATCTTTCTAATTTACTATCTAGGCTGCCGAGTGAGCCTGGTGTATATAAGCATTTCAACGAAGATGGCAAAATAATCTATGTGGGAAAGGCGAAGAACTTAAAGAAGAGAGTGAGCAGTTATTTCAATAGAAAGAAATACGAAACTCGCAAAACACGGATTCTAGTTGGTAAGATCCGTGACATTGAGTGGATGGTTACCCCTACAGAACAAGATGCATTACTTCTTGAAAGTACTTTGATTAAAAAGCACAAACCCATTTACAATGTCCTGTTAAAGGATGACAAGACTTTTCCTTTTCTAGTACTCAAAAAGGAACCCTTTCCAAGAGTGTTTCCCACTAGGCAAACAAGGGCGGGAGATGGAGAGTATTTCGGGCCCTTTACAAGTATTCGGAGTATGTACACCGTTTTGGATTTATGTAAAGAACTATACCCAATTAGGACCTGTTCATTAAATTTATCTAAGAAAAATATCGAATCCGAAAAATATCGAGTTTGTTTAGAGTATCACGTAGGAAATTGTTTAGGGCCATGTGTGGGTAAGCAATCTGAAGAGAATTATGAGGAGAGTATCACTTCGATACGACACGTTTTAAAGGGCAACCTTAGTGAGGTCAAAGATGCTTTAAAAAAAAGTATGAATGCGGCTGTGACAGACCTTGCTTTTGAAAAAGCTGAAGGAATAAAGTCTAAACTGAAAAGCTTAGAAAAATACCAAGCGAAAAGCACCGTAGTTCATCCATTGATAGATAATGTTGATGTCTTTACCATTTCTTCGGACTCGAGTTGTGGATATATTAACTGCATGCATATTGTTTCGGGAGCTGTCGTGAAGGGCAGAACCTTCGAAGTGAAGAAGCGACTAGATGAGTCTGATGAAGCCCTAATGAATGCCACTATACCCTTTATTAGAGATGAAATACTCTCTTCTAGCCCTGACATCTATTCCTCAATTAAATTAGACCTGAAGATGGCTGGGATTAAGTTTTCTGTTCCACAAAAGGGCGATAAAAAACGTCTGGTTGAGATGTCCCAGAAGAATGCCTATTTATTCATGAAGGATAGGCAGAAGAAGCAAGAACAATTAGATCCAGAAGCTGCCACATCAAGACTAATGCAAACAATGAAGGCTGATTTGAAGATGGATCTCGAGCCCAGACATATTGAATGTTTTGACAATTCGAACATACAAGGAACTAGCCCTACATCAGCGTGTGTCGTCTTCCGAAACGGTAAACCGGCGAAGCGTGATTACAGAAATTTTAATGTAAGAACAGTTGAGGGGCCCGATGATTTCGAGAGCATGAAAGAAGCTGTATACAGAAGGTATAGACGGTTACTCGAAGAGGAAGAGTCTCTTCCACAGCTTTTAATTATTGACGGAGGCAAAGGGCAAGTAAGTCATGCTATGGAAGCTCTAGAGGAATTAGATCTAGCTGGAGAAATTAAGGTTTTGGGAATAGCAAAGCGACTGGAGGAGTTGTTTTTTGCGGGGGACTCCACACCGTACTATTTAGATAAAAGATCCCAAACTTTAAAGATTATTCAGCAGATGAGAAATGAAGCACATCGTTTCTCTTTAGCACACCATAGAAAAAGACGAAGCGCTAAATCACTACACTCTGTATTAGACGAAATAAAGGGAGTGGGCCCAGCATCTAAGGAAAAATTATTGAAACATTTCGGCTCTGTGGATGGAGTGAAAAAAGCCAGCACTCAAGAACTGGTTAACATTGTGGGAGAGGGGTTAGCTAAAGTAATCCGTGCTTTTTTCGACCTACCAATTGAACCTACGACCTAGAGCAGGGCCTCCTGAGTCGCGATATGAATTCACTATTTCGTCAACAATCTCCGCTGCCGATTTTATGTCGGAGAGCAGAGATGATATTTGGCCTATCTCTAACTCACCTTCATCTAGATCACCTTCAAACATGCCTTTTTTCGCTCTTCCTTTACCTAAAATATCCGAAAGCTCTTCGGGTGTCGCGCCCGATTGTGATGCCTCAACTAGCATCTTATAAAGTGGATTATGCATCATCCTAACGGGTGTGAGCTCCTTTAGAGTCAGCGTCGTGGCGCCTTCGCCTGCCGCAATGATGGCGTCTTTAAAGGCAATATGTGCAGAAGATTCTTCCGAAGTGACGAAGCGAGATCCGAGCTGAGCGCCTTCTGCTCCCAGAATCATTGCCGCCAGCACAGACTTTCCGTCGTGAATGCCTCCAGCAGCTATTACTGGTATTTTACACACTGAAGCAACTGACGGAACGAGACACATTGTTGTTGTTTCCTCTCTTCCGTTATGTCCACCAGCTTCAAATCCTTCAGCTACCACCGCATCAACTCCAGCCTCTTCTGACTTAAGAGCGAATTTCGCGCTGGACACTACGTGTACCACCTTGATACCGTGAGATTGCAAATGCGAAGTCCATTTTTTAGGGTTGCCTGCACTTGTAAATACTGTTGTCACTCCTAGCTCCACTATTGAAGCCATATGCTCCTCTACGGCAGGGTACAATAGCGGTATGTTTACTGCGAAGGGTTTTGTTGTGGCGGCTTTGCACTTTTTGATTTGGTCCCTAAGAACCTCTGGGTACATACTTCCGGCGCCTATTATCCCAAGTCCACCAGCGTTACTCACTGCGGATGCTAGCTCCCACCCCGCACACCAAACCATACCTCCCTGAATAATGGGGTATTGTATTCCGAAAAGCTCGGTTATACGATTAGTTTCGTCCTTGTCGGCTGCCATCGGTGTTGAGTTATTTTTCTCCCTTTAGTGCGTCCCAGCCCTGAGCTCTAAGTTCAACGTCTTGTCCGTCTTTTGTCACCATGATCTTCTCGTCAGGGTTTTCTATCATGTGACCGATAACGCTAAGTTTTGGGTGGTTTCGCATCTTCTCGAAATCGTCTTGGGAGACGGTAAAAAGAAGCTCATAATCTTCTCCGCCGCTGAGCATACAAACAGTTGGGTCGAGGTTAAAAGCGAGGGCTGTATCGTAGGTTTTAGCGTCAATAGGAAGTTTATCCTCATATAGGCGAATACCCAGACCACTTGCTGCCATAAGGTGGAAGCATTCTGAGGCCAAACCGTCCGAAACGTCTATCATGCTCGTGGGTTTAATTTCTAAATCTTTCAATTCCCTTACGATGTCTGTCCTAGCTTCAGGCTTTAGCTGACGTTCTAAAATATATGCGTGATCTTCAAGCTCTGGTTGAGCTGTGGGCGCATCCTTAAACACCGTTTTTTCGCGCTCTAGAACCTGTAGTCCCATGTATGCCGACCCCAGTTCACCTGTCACGACAACTAGGTCTCCTGCGCTGGCTCCTCCCCTGGTGACGATATCCTCGGATGCTGCAAGTCCCATGGCTGTAATACTCAGCGTGAGCCCTGAAGGGTTGGAAGTAGTGTCGCCTCCCACTAGATCTACCTTGTAGAGCTCACAGGCCATCTTTATCCCCGAGTAAAGCTCCTCTAATGCTTCTACTGAAAATCGATTTGAAATGCCTAAGCCTATCACTATTTGGGTAGGAAGGGCGTTCATTGCGCACACATCAGAAAGGTTAGCTATTACTGCTTTGTAACCGAGATGCTTCAGGGGAACATAGCTCAAATCGAAATGAACTCCTTCGACGAGCATGTCTGTCGTTACCAGAACTCTTTTTCCCAAAGGATCTATTACTGCAGCATCATCGCCTACACCTAAAAGAGTAGAGGGTTGCATTTTTTTTAGATCTTTTGTTAGCCTACTAATAAGCCCAAACTCCCCTAGCTCTTGTATCTCTGTCCTTTCCATTTTATTCTTCGTCTCTTACGTCACAAATAGTTCCTTCAAAGTGAAGATCTAGGTCGACGAACGGATGATTAAAGTCCATTTCTACTTCATCTTTAAACACCTCTAAAATTAAGCCCAACACCTCATTACCGTCTTCATCACCCATGGGAACTACTTCACCTGCACGGACAGCCTCGTCGTCAAACTTCCCGTTTACTTCAAACACGTTTCTAGGGATCATCACTATCGCGTCATCTGTCATCTTACCATATGCTTCATCACAGGGAATCACGAAGTCAAACGGCTCGCCCGGCTTCAGCCCCTCCAATGCTTTTTCAAAAGCTTCAAGCACCTCTCCCGCGCCTACAGTAAAACCGAAAGCTTGTTCCGCTGGACAATCCTCTATTACTTCTCCGCCATCTACGGCTTCGCTTAATACATACTCGATTTCCACAAAACGCCCTTGCGCTACAGATTGATTTTTCATACTGCAAAGGTCAGTCGTACTTTGCGCTTATGCAACGAATTAAGACTGGATTGTGTTTTTTATTGATTTCTGGCCTCATCGCAGGCTCTTCTGCCCAAACCACTTCTACCCACAACGCCCCTAACTTAAAGGAATACACCTCTTCAGAGCGTACTTATGTGCCCATAGGTTGTCGCGGAATAGACCTCCCTTGCTTCGAACACGCTCCCGTAGTAACAAATAATAGGGTGGTTCAAGCTAATTACGACATGACTGCATCTATTGCTCGAGGAGACACATTCGATATAGTCCACTACGATATGGACCTTGACCTAACTGAATATAACCTACAACAAATGACCGCTCATGCTGGAATAAGCCTGAATGTTCTTCAGGGAGGGGCAAGTACTGTCAGTTTTGACTTGGTCGAGCTGGATGTCGATTCTGTCTTTGTAGATGGGATAGGCGTCGATTTCTCCCATGAAGATGAATTACTTGTGATTCCTGCATCTGAGGGAGCGTTTTTCGAGGGGGATTCTCATGTAATAGACGTGTACTATCAAGGCCAGCCTGGGTCTGACCCGTATTGGGGTGGTGTCTATTTCGCAAGTAATTACATCTATCACATGGGAATAGGACTCACGAGTATACCGCCTAACTACGGTAG
>TARA_B110000444_G_scaffold193851_1_pt1 | contig 14224 bp, 8 predicted proteins | sample TARA_B110000444 | Tara Oceans TARA_B110000444 (sample SAMEA4398370) | marine metagenome | biome: Polar Biome; feature: [SRF] surface water layer (ENVO:00010504); material: water (ENVO:00002006), including particulate matter (ENVO:01000060) such as... | depth 5 m | reverse complement strand
CCAATTCTTCCTATATTGTCGCCAATTCTTCCTATATTGTAAGTGATTTTAGGCATTATAAATTCTCCTGAAACTAAAAATTCACTCATGGCTATACCAATATTTGACAAAGTCTCAGAAACATTATCCTTGTTCGAGCGCCATTGGAAAAAGAAAACTGAATATCTTCAAGAACTCATAGAATAGAATGAATCAAGCAATAATTGGTGCACTTATGCTCCATTCTGCAGTTGGTTTATGCCAATCTCTAAGTTGGTCAGTTTCAAGACGTAGTTGGAGAGTTCCTCCCTGTGAGAACTCAATTTCTGATAGGTCGAAATCTACAATTTTTTCATTACTTCGAAAGGTATCATCAAATAATACTTCTTCAGAAACTACCTCTCCTTGCTGTGTACGCTGTAGAATTACTCTAATATGACATTCTTGTAGTGGATTTCTCAGGGTACAAGATTCGCTACTTCCATCATGTTCTACTTGGACAAAACCCTGTATGGATTGCACACCAGGGAGTGCTACAAGGTCGATTACAGTATCTTTACCGGTTGGAGCACACGAGCATTCCATATTATCTACCTCGGCAAATGAATCTCGATTTACAGTGACTTCGACTGAAGCAGTTTTAACATCATCAGTACCAATGGATGTTGCAGTAATCAAAAATATTCCAGATGTTTGGAATTGGTGTGTAACAGAATCTCCTGAAGCAGTAGTTCCGTCTCCAAAGTCCCATGTAATGGCTTCTTCCCCGTTTTTAGAATTAAACTCAAATTCATGTAAAACCCATGTTACTTGCTCTTCCTCATCGTTATCACCTTCGTCGATTTCAATTAGAGAATATACATTTGTTCCTTCTTCATTATCTACTTCGACGGAGAAGGATTGCTCGTTTTCAGATGATAAACTTAAGTCTAAGCGTTCTAAAATCACACCGCCAAAGATCCCTGAAACAAATATTAGGGCAGAAATTATAGCAATTAATCTTATGGACATACTCTCAAATCCATCCGTTTGCTTTTGAATGCATGTTTCCTTCTGTATCGAGAATTGGGTGGATTTTGACTATTTTATTTGCCTTTCATACCAATTATTCAATTATGCCGAGCATTTGGCATTTTGCATGGTAGCCGAGACTTTAGAGGAAGAATTGGCAGAACTAGCCGCTTTGGTAGAAGAGGCTGAACGCCTTGGTTTCGACCCATGGCCACCAAGTAAGCCTGATAGGCCTTGGGCCAAATGGGCTCTTGGCTCTTTCATGATCGTACTAATGCTAAGCGCAGTATCAAAGGTACTATTTCGCTTTGTTACCTTCTAAGAAGGTGCGTACATTGGTTGATTGAATTCAATCTCTGCGAGTTAGCAAAGCCGCTCCAAGTAGAGCAAGCATTCCTAAAGCTCCGGTGAAACCAGGAGTCATCATTGGATTTTCATCACTGTATGCATCAGCACTAGTAGAGTATAGACGCAGGTGTGTCCAATCTCCAATAGTTGCATTAGGGTTTATGTGAAGCATATCTCCGTCAGTTAAAGTTCCAGAGTTATCTACATCATGGAACATTATGTCTGAGTCCATTCCAGCGTCACTCAATTTAACAATAAGAACAAATTCTGAGCATACTAAACTTGATTCTGAGCCTCCCAAGTCCATCATTTCATCGCTAGAATCTGGCATGTCTTCATCACAAACCGAAAGAACTGCAGAGTAGTCAGAAAGATCTCCTGCGATAGGTGGTAGGTCTAGGTTACTATCAGAGATCATCCAATCAAGTGAGTTGTGAACTCCATGGTCATCATGTCCATCATGGTCATCATGTCCATCATGGTCATCATTATCACTCGATGATTCCATCCAGATCATGAATTCGGTCATATTCGCTCCACCGCTTCCATCTACATCCAAAATAGTTTCAAAAGAAATCACGAATTTATTCCAGTCTTCTTCAGACATATTTTCACTGTCACCTTGTGCTGAATTATTTGTCCAGCCAGAAAACTCGCTAGCAGAAATATTTCCATCCCCATCGGTGTCTATAATTCCAAATGCTACTTCTGGACTCATGCCATCATCATCATTATTCATAGAACTGTAGAATGTATTGAATTCATCTCCTGGTGATAACATTCCATCATTATCCGCATCAGAGGAATTGAATAAAGACATGAACACACTGATATCTGAAGTATCACCATCATCTGACATTGAACTCAATAATTCAGTCATTTCGGTCATATTAACATAGCCATCTTGGTTCAAATCCATCATTGAGAACATAATCTCTGGTGAAGGTAAGTCTCCTTCATCACCATGGTCTCCGTCCATGTCATCACCATGGTTTCCACCCATTGGCATAACACTGAATGGAAGTGCTTGAGTGGTCAAAGCAGACAAGTCTGTATTGAAGTACGCTTCGACCTGTGTATCAGTTAAAATTGTAACAGTTATTGTTTCCATTACATTGGAAGCAGAAACTGAATTGACCTTAAAACTAGAATCAATTACAAATGTGAAAGTGGTTGTGACATTCATGGATGAACCATCTTCATCCATATATTCTTCAGTTACATTGGCAGTAAAAGAGTATCCATTATCTGTTGCTTGTGCTAAAGCATATGTTGAGTTAGTAACATCAAAATCTTCCAAAACATCCTTTGCGTCAACCGGATCTGGCATACCCATGTCCATGTCGTTTCCACCCATGTCATCATCATGCCCATTCATGTCATCATCATGCCCATTCATGTCATCGTCATGTTCAGGATCATCTTTAACCATTAAAATTCCACTTTGAGTAGTTGAATTATACTGATACATGACAGTAATACTTTCTCCTTGATAGAATACCTCAAATGCTTCAGAATCATTCATAGATAGTTCACCTAAAAATTCTAAGCACATATTTGTTGAACTATCAAAGCTCCCCTCATCACATGCAGATTCCTCAGATACGTAGAAGTGATTCCATAATCCTGTTGAATTTGACTCGATTACCGATGTTTCGCACTCTGAACTTTGATCTATACTACTGGTCATACATTCACGGGTTGCAAATTTTTCAGGCATGGTGAATTCGCCTGTTCCAAAGGTATGATTAGTCTCGCCTACTAGCATACCACACATGGAAAAGTCAAGGTCATTTGACATAAAAACATCAGTTATATTTCCATCTGAAGGGGCTAACGAGTAGTTTACAAAGTCGATACAACGCCACACCATTTCCATGTGGTCTCCATGGTTACTGTTTGAGTTGTGGTCTCCATCCATGTGGTCTCCACCCATGTCGTCTCCATCCATGTCGTCTCCACCCATGTTGTCTCCACCCATGTTGTCTCCATCCATGTCGTCTTCACCCATGTTGTCACCATCACAGTCATCATCACAGTCATCATCAAGCATATCAGCGACTATTGTAGACCATGAAACAGCGTTGTGCATAACAAATTCATTGTCAGCACTCATGTGAACTATGTGCATAATTGTAGAGTCTGTTCCATCAGGATTAGGCATGACATTTTGATTGATTTTAATATCGATCGGCATTACCATACCTGATCCCATATCGATGTTTCCAGTCATGGTCACAATTTGAGCAAATCCTGAAGGTGAGAATGCGAGTGTAGAAGTTGAAGCCATGTCATCCATAGATGATGTTGCAGAGGCAGTTACTCCAATTGTATCATTGGCATTCTTAGGACCTTCATCGATAGCCATCATGAAATCCATGATTGCTTGTTCTAGGGCTAATTCTGTTAAGCATGCATCTACATTAGTTGCACTTTCATTATAATTGAATGATGCCTCGTCGTTGCACCCAGGGATACTAACGATTTCTTTTATGTCATCTTCGATACTTTCAGTACATCCAGCAAGGGCCATGAAAAGGGCCATCACTATTGCAAACTTCTTATTCATATCCGGAGGACGCCAAACTATAGCATATAATATGACCGATTCAAGCGTTTTTTTTTATTTTTTACCCTCTATTTGAAAAACATTGGCCATTAGCGGCCTACATAGTCCCTTAGTGTAGCGGTCCATCATGGAGGATTCTGGTTCCCCCGACCTCGGTTCAAATCCGAGAGGGACTACTTTAGTTCAACATCTAAAGACAGCAGTTCCGCATATTGAAACAGCATTGTCAGAGATTAAGAATGGTTCGGCTAAGACAGCAGAAATCATCCTCCAAGCATTGAAGGATATCCTCCAGTGGTTGTCATATGTTGGCTGAATTCAATCTCTGCGAGTTAGCAAAGCCGCTCCAAGTAGAGCAAGCATTCCTAAAGCTCCGGTGAAACCTGGAGTCATCATCGGGTTTTCGTCAGAATAAGAGTTAGCAGATGATGAGTGTAGTCTAACCGTATTCCAATCACCAGTATCATTGTTGACCATAATCACGTCACCCTCTGAAACAGTACCAGATTCATCTGCATCATAGAAGGTAATTGCTACATTATCTACCATTGCATCAGCAATTGAGAGTTTCATGACATCTTCACCGCAGTCCATCGTTGGAGTATTACTGAGGTCCATGTCCATACTGTCAGAGTCTTCAGTATCTTCCATAGTGCATTGTGCAAGTACGATTGAGTAATCGCTAAATGTTCCTTCCATAGGCATATCCTGTGAACTAGTAATAATCCATCCATACAAACCTTCACGATCATTTTCTACATCGCCTCCATTCTCCTCGTTGATGTCATCATCATCCTCCTCATCATTGGAAAGCATTTCTGCAAGTTCAACAGTATTTAATCCACCACTATTGTCAGTGTCGATTGTGTACCATCCAGAGAGGAAGTCATTCCAATCTTCATCAGACATTTGATGAGATTGATTTTTCCAAAGACCAAATTCACTAGGGCTTACTTCGCCGGATTGATCTAAGTCCATCTCGCAAAGTAGCATAGCAATATTTCCTTCGGGAGATATAATGCTGTAGAAGGAACTAAATTCGACTAAATCAAGTATAGAGTCTGCGTTGTAATCAGAACACATGAAAGCGGAGTCAATAAAGGTCATCCAATCATCATCTCCAGATCCAAAATAATCTGTTGCTTCAGTCAAAGTGATGTTGCCATCTCCAGCCTCATCTTCATTGATTTGATACATATCAGGTTCTTCAACAACTGTTCCACAAAGGGTAGAAAGATAGTTTAGTTCATCAGAAATCCATGAATCATTGAAAGACGCATTACCATTATCGTCATAGACTGTACTGCCGGCATCTACAAAGTAAGCACATTCATATATCCACTCCTCAGATTGATTGTCACTTTGGTCATCATCACCATTGCCATCATCGGAGTATTCGTCTGAACCATCTCCGCAGTCGTCATTTTCATTATTGACTAGATCGTTATGTATTATATTACCATTGTCACAAACGAATTCCTCATCATCTACAATTCCATTTTCATTATGGTCATCATTCAAATCCATCCAGATAAAACCATTATCTTCACAATCGGTTTGGTTTCGAACATAGTCGTATTCTTCCATTATTGTGTCATAGCAGGCAAAATTTTCTGGCTCTTCGGGATCATCATCACTATCTTCGATGCTCTCGTCTTCTCCCATTGAGCAGTCTTCAACGCCGTCGTTCACCTGATATATCCACACTTGGCTTCCATCATCGCAATCAAACGAGTTAATTGGATTGTTATTGCTGTCATACTGCTGTTCGTCAGCACCGTCTTCATAACAATCTTGAAATCCATTATTCACGTCAGAAAAGAGGATTTCATCACCGTTATCACAGGTAAAAGTACGCTCAACATCGGCATTGAACCACTCATTTTCCATATCCGCTGCAACATATCCGTAGGTTTGGTTCAAATTAGCATCGTCTAAGAAACATCCAATTGCACCAGCCTCAACCAAAACATATTCCGAAACGAAAGAATATATCGCGACATGGTAACTATCAGAAGGCCAATTCATTCCGCATTCATCGGTTGAATCCCCTCCAAGTCCGCCAGTCACATTTTCTCCATCGCTTTCGACAGCTAAGTTAAACACGTTGGCAAGATCAAAACCAGTTTGGTTGTGATAACCAGATTCAGCATCAACATAATCTTGAGCAAACATCAAAGCTTCAGCATTCGTACCTGTAGAACTGCTTTCATGGTCATCATGATCACTATCCATGAGGTAAGTAAGTAAATCTTCAAGTTCATCTAAGTCAAGTTCATCAGTATCATCATAATCATAATCTTCGAATAATTCGGTAAAGGAATCTATCTCATCTTGACTCAATCCTTCACCAATTTCGTCATTACTTGTTTCATTCCAAAAATCTATCCATTCGTCTAGACTCAACATTCCGTCTGCATCATCATCAGCAGTATCCATGAAGTTTTCAGTATCTTCCGATACTTCATCACCATGGTCATCAGGACCATCATCTTCATGGTTAGGCTCATCAGACCAGTCTCCACAGTCGTCATATCCATCATCATAATATTCGTAGTCGATTTCATTGCCATTGTCACACAAAAACATATCATCATCTGTATCACTCAAGACTATTCCAACCATTATGCCACTGCTAGTGTCATGGTTGTATGCATAAAGGACTTTTATGTCGGAGATTTCAAAACTTTCATCATATGACCAAATCATCATATTGCTATCACTTTCAGTGACATTGATTCCGATTGCTGTAGTACAAGTATTGTCTTCTGAGTTATGAATTCCATCACAATCTGAATCAACTTCCATTTCTTCAACGTGGTATAAACTGTTATTCATCCAGTAGTGATTCAAAGCAACCATGTCATCAGCTGGACTATCTGAGTCAGTGACCCAAGAGGTTATATTTGATAACATCAAATCATACCAGTCTAGGCTAACATCCATACCAGCAAACATATCTTCCTCGGAAGCAATATCGTTGCCGCTTAAATCACAGTAACTTTCTGAGTTCATTGTGGTTCCATCTGACCCACTTTCCATATCATCTTCTGACTCCCACTCTTCTGTCATCCATAGGCCACCAGCAGCTTCACAATCGTCTTGGTTATTTGGATGGTCACTTTGGTCATCTGAGCCGTCATTACCATTTCCTTCTTCACCACTCATGTCACCATCATCATGGCTGAATTCATCAGATCCGTCTTGACAGTCCTCATATCCATCATTGACCCAATCTTCTTGAATTTCTTGACCATCATCACACATCCACATTACTTCACCATAATTTTGGTCAATTAGGGAAACAGTAAATGGAAGAGCATGGTATGGTAGAGTATAGTCAATATCAAGATATTTCATTGAGGTGACATCATCAAGAATAGTAACTGATGAAGTTGTGGTTTCTTCACCCATAGTTTCGATCATATTCAATGATTTGACCTTAAAGTCCATTCCAAGAGCAAAGGTCATAGTCAGTGAGTATCCCATTCCATCGTTCAACGTTGTTGAGAAAGAGTATCCGCTATCGGTGGCCAAGCCTGCTTCAAATAATGCAGTAGAAGGGTCAAAACCGTCAGGGATTTCAACGCTAGGTAAATCCATGTCGCCAGTGCCATCATCGCCCATATCACTATCGTCATCGATTACCGCACCTAAATGACGTGTATCATTAGCAGTATTTGCCCAATTTGGAGATTCTCCAAAATCATCAGAACAATACCACATTCCGTTTTGTGAATCTAGTTCGCACAAGTACCACCAATCGTCAAATCCGTCAGTTCCATCTTGATTATACTCGGAGCAATACCATCGTGTGTCAGTATCCTCTCCTTCCCATTCACAGTATGAAAAAGTATTCCAGTCTACATCATTATCGGAAATATCATCTGAAGTGTCATCATTGCCATCATCGTCGTTCATGTCAATGCTGTTAAACGAAGTGAAATCTGTAGCACTGTTCATTAGCATTTGGGCTCCATTGTAATCGACCTGCATCAAAGTAGTTCCGTCAGATGCAGAGGTGATGAGTTGAGACTGTGACCACACTGGTATCTCCATGTTTAGTTCCATACTCATGTATTGGCCAGTTGGGCTAGAAACTCTAACAGAAGTCCAGTCTAAATTTTGGCCTTCCATGCTTCCTGAACCTTCCATTGACATTCCCATCATTTCATCTGGTCCAGGTCCATTATCCAGCAGGTTGATAAAATTAGTAACCGAACCTTTCAGAACCATTTCAGTCAAACAGGCATTATTATTTGAAGCATCTTTATCATAATTGTAGGCTGTTTCGTCTGCATTGCAGCCAGGGATTTCAACGATTTCATCGACGATTTTTTCGACTTCATCATCGGTTAAACCCATACATCCAGCTAGAACAATCGAACATGCGAAAAGCACTGCTAATATTTTCTTCATCGTCTATCCCTTGAACCGTCGGCTAATAAATCAATTGTTCCTAATTATTAATGCTAAAAATGCTTTAAATTGGAAGAAAAAAAATCATTGATGTCTATATTTGTTAATTTAGCGGCCCATAATTGAAGTTATCACCTCGATCGGTTCAAATCCGAGTGGGACTACTATTAAAATTCGTGACTTTCGTATTTTTTAGACACTTCTTCTTCAGTTCCAATTGTAAAACCAGTCACCATTTGCATAGCTTTTCCATAATTTATTATGCCGGAGTATTCTTGAATTTTCCCATAAAGACAAACCCTTATCCTAAATTTACAAGACCTCTTAGTTTTTCTTTTCCTGTGATGTTTGTAGAAATGAACTCCTACTTTGTAAGTGCCAATAGGTGGATTAGAAGTCCAAACAACATTCTCTACAGGTGTTTTGCTAACTGGCTTCACATTCATGTCCACGTCTAATTCGCCTCCACATTCACTATTTTTATTATTGAAATATATTCTTTCCCCAGATGGACAAAATAGATGCAAATCAAGGTCATTATAATCATCCCAAGCAAGCGAGACTTGAACCGAACCACTTTTTCCACCCTCACGTTCAAGACGTTGGTCTAAGTCATCGTCCTCAGGTGGAGAATCTTCAACAATTATCCCTGAACCAATCATTTCCCTTTCAACAAAGGTAGCATGCTCCTCTAATTCTTCATCGTTTTCTTCAATCCATGATTCTCTGATTCCGAGTTCCATAACTCGTTCATCTTCGTCAAATTCGTCTCCCCTCCCTGGGTGTTCGACGAGTAGTTCATCATCAATTAATTTTAATTCAATAATATTCTCATTTCTTGAGTTATCTCGAGTCTCCCACTCGCCATAATCCTTCTCAGTTATTTCTTCTATCTGCTTTGTTCTAATTACCGGTGGTATTTTGGAATCTCCTTCATGGAAGACTCTGGTTTTCGAATGAACTACCGTTGTAGTATCGTGATTTTTCAAAACAGGCAAATCTGGCGCATATTTTTTCCTCAATGCTTCACGAAGTAATCTTTGATTACGACGTTTAACTAATCGATATAGAACGAAAGCCAAACTTCCAGCACTTATGCTAGAAATAGCCAAGACTCCCGGCTCCATGGGTAAATTGAATCAGTTCTCCTTTATTGGACATTGGGTGAAAATCCCGTAATTATCCCATAAAGGCTGAGTTTATTTCATCCAATACGCTTTGACTAGGCCTCAATTCTTCATCAGGTACATCGATAAGGGCTTTCTCAATTAACCCGAGGTCTTCTGCTAGTGATGCCTTAGTATTATCAAAATACAGTAGCCCAGTTACGTGCTTTGCGTCAGATTCTGCATTGTGAAGAGCCGTCAGAGCCGCCACGGCATCTGCTGGGTCATGTTCCTCTGAGATGGTTTCTAGTCTAATTGTAGAACCGTCATGTAAAGTGATATCTCGGTAATGGCCTTCGGGAACTTCAACCTCTGTGATTGGGTTGAAGTGAGGTATATAGTCAGCCATGTGGAGAGTGATCTCATTTTCTTTTACATATCCATAAGACTTCATAGATTCATCGTTATTATTGAAAGTGACACAAGGGCTAATTACATCGATAAGTGCAAATCCTTTATGCGACATAGCAGCCTTAATCAATGAATTCAATTGTTTCTTAGAGCCGGAGAAAGAGCGAGCAACAAATGTACATCCCAGATTTATTGCCAAAGCACAAAGGTCGATAGGCTGAGTCTTATTGATTGGGCCTTTCTTCTTTTTAGAACCAATATCTGCAGTTGCAGAATATTGTCCTTTTGTCAATCCATAAACACCATTATTTTCGATAATATAAACCATATCCATATTTCTTCTAATTGCATGAATAAGTTGTCCAATTCCTATAGATGCCGAATCTCCATCACCTGAAACTCCAATGTAGAGTAAATCCTTGTTGACAGCATATGCGCCAGTGGTTACCGATGGCATTCTTCCGTGTACTGTATTGAATCCATGTGACTTCCCTAAGTAATATGCAGGTGTTTTCGAAGAGCAACCAATTCCAGACATCTTAGCGATTCTGTGAGGCTCAATGCCGCTTTCCCAAGCAGCAGTTACTATCACGTTAGAAACTTGGTCGTGACCACAACCAGGGCAGAGTGAAGATTTTCCACCAGTGTAACTGTCTTTCGGTTCATTAATGACATTGAGTTTCACTGCTCTTGCAGGGCGTTCGGGTTTATCGCTCATTGGTTCACCTCCTCTAGTTTAGCAAGAATTCTATCTGCATAGATTCTAGCTCGTGGTGGCATTCCATCACTGTACGCAACAGAATGAACACGAGATACAAGGTTGTTTGGTAATTCCTTACGAAGTATTCCATATAGTTGTCCATCTCTATTTATCTCAAGAATAATTGTGTGCTCATGTCTTTCGACGAAGTTTACTATTTCGCTGTGAGCTGGTAGTGCTCGAATACGACACTGACTAACTTTTAATCCTGTACTTTCCAATAAATCATCGATTTCTTGTATTGTATTTTCCATACTTCCAAGGTATATGATTCCAATTTCGCATTCTTTCTCTTCTCTCAAAATTGGCGCAGGGAGATTATCTCTTGCTCCCTCGATTTTATTCTTTAGACGGGTCATGAGGGCCAAATAATCTTCAGGCTTTTCAGAATAAACCCCTTTTGTATTGTGGCCAGTTCCTCTGTAAAGAATAGGTGCCATTCCCGAGCCAGGCAATGTTCTGTAAGGGATTCCGTCACCATCAACATCGAGGTATCGGCCAAAGTCTTCAAACGCATCAAAAGTTTTCTGGTCTCTTACAACCTTGCCTCTATCCATCGGTTCGCTAGGATACTCAAACCCATTACAGGCCCAACGATTCATACCTAAATCAAGGTCACTCATTCCAAAGACAGGTGTTTGATATCTTTCAGCATAGTCAAAAATTCTCCAACCAAATTCAAAACACTCTTCGACAGTTCCAGGAATCAATACAATATGTTGGGTATCTCCATGACTTCCTTCATAGAGCATTGCAATATCTGATTGTTGAGTACGAGTTGGCAAACCAGTTGACGGTCCAACTCTAGTAACGTCCCAAAACACCGATGGGATTTCAGCAAAGTACCCTAGTCCAATGAATTCTTGCATTAGAGAGATACCGGGTCCGGATGTTGCAGTCATACCTCTACCTCCAGCCCAACCTGCTCCAAGTACCATTCCAGCAGCAGCTAATTCGTCTTCTGCTTGAATTATAGAACAGTTTGTTGAACCTTCTTCATCAGTTCGAAGTTTTGGACTCCAAGCAATAATTCCTTCAGCGATTGATGAGGAGGGGGTAATTGGGTACCAAGCCAACATTTGAACACCGCCAAAATGCGAACCTAAAGCAACTGCTTCATTTCCATCAATAAAGAATTGTTTTGATTTCCTTTCACGTGCTTCTATTGTGTAAGGGTCTTTCTTTTCTAGATTCTCTCGAAAATAATCTCTCCCAAGTCCTAGGGCAGTAATATTAAGTTCAATAGCGGTATCTTTACCTTTGAATTGTTTAGCTACCGAGGCTTCTAAAACCTCTTGATCGATTCCAAGAACCTCTGCTAATGCGCCAACATAGATGATATTTGTAACTAATTTAGCAATTTTAGGATTTATTTTTCTTGCTAAAGCAGACATAGGTATTGGATAAGAAACTACATCTTCTCTTGTCATCTCTTTCTTCGCATTCTCGTTCCATATGACAACACTTCCGGGCTCTAAAGACGCTAAGTCTTCGTCCCAAGTCGCTGGATTGACAAGTACTTGGATGTGATTTCTATCTCCAGGTGCTTGATACCCCATATCTGATAATCTAACGATATACCAAGTCGGTAGTCCGGAGATATTTGAAGGAAATAGATTCTTTCCGCTTGCAGGTACTCCCATATCAAATATTGATTGAAGTAGAATTAAATTTGCAGATTGTGAACCTGTCCCGTTTGCTGTGGCTATATTGATGGTGAAATCATTGGCAATGGCTTCCATTGTGTTTTTCTCCTAGGGTTATTTGGTGTCTATTCCGGCCCTATGTTCTTTGCGTTTCGCATACACTCTTTGAACATGTTGATTCATTTCTTAGAATATTGAGTTCATTTTTAGATAGTGAAACTCAAAAAAGGATTGGTACTCGCAGGGTCATGGCCGATGAAAAATTAAGAGACGCTTGGACTAAGTCTGAGAAGGTCTTAGCCAAAGGAAATGCAAAAGATTCACTGAAGATTCTTCGTGACATAGACCCTGATGGAGAAAATGCTACCACTCTTAGAATTGCTGGAGAAGCAACATGGTCGCTTGCTAGTGCAAGTTCTTCAAAGTCTGAATATCGTAAAGCGGCTTCGTTACTGAGGGACTCGGTCAAGAAAGATCCAAGGGATAAAAAGGCAAATAATTCATATAACTCCATACTAAATGAGATGCAAGATAAAAGAATCAAGGAAACAACACTTCCTCGATTGGTGAATGATGGGACACCTACTTTTGCTGGTATTATCGCTTTATTTGCGTCGATTATTCTAGTATTACTTGTAGTCAAAGCTGCTTCTACAACAACCTCTGACTTAGCGACAGAAGCAACATTAGAATTGTCATGGACCAATACCGACGGCACTCAAAGTACTGGGACTGTTGTAGTTGAATTATACTCCGAAGATGCTCCAATGCATGTTGAAAATTTTGGTATACTAGCCGAAGAAGGTAATTATGATGGAACAGTATTTCATCGTATAATTTCGAACTTCATGATGCAAGGTGGCGATTTCACGAATGGTGATGGTTCTGGAGGACATGCTGGTAAATTCTTTGGCTATTGTAATGGTCAAGAAGCAGATTCTGCGGGTGATTGTCTTATGAAAGACTATACAGTGCCAGATGAAGCAGATAATGGTCGTACTCATGCACCTTATGCTCTTTCAATGGCTAAAACAAATAATCCACACACAGGTGGTTCACAATTTTTCATTGTAGATCCTGAGGCAGTTGGCCAAGATGGTTCGCCAGGAACTCCTCATCTAGATACAGTTCACACAGTATTTGGTGAAGTTACCAGTGGCTTTGAGCATATTGATGCTATAACCGCACTCTGTGATAACAGTCAAAACTGTCAAAATGATAAAACTCCTCAAGATGTTGTACTAGAAAGCGTAACCACTAATCTGGAAAATGATTCTTGGTGGAAATTCTGGTAATGATGAATTTGCCCCCAAGGGTTTTATTCATAGACATGCGGCTACTCGGCTAAGATATGGCGACATTAGACCCTTTTAATTCAAAAAGAGAATTATCAGTTGGTGGGCATTATTATTCTTTAGATGGCTTGGATGAAAATGGAATTGATACAAGTAAACTACCTTATTCAATTAGAATTCTTCTCGAAGGTGCTCTAAGAGGTAATGACGGATTTTTAGTAAGTGAAAAAGACATTCGAAATATTGCTAATTGGCAACCTGATGGTGAGCGTGGAGAAATACCATTTAGACCATCTAGAGTGATATTACAAGACTTTACTGGCGTACCAGCGGTTGTAGACCTCGCTGCTCTTAGAGATGCTATGGTCGAAATGGGTGGTGACCCTGAGAAAGTAAATCCACAAGTTCCAGTCGACCTTGTAATTGACCATTCTGTACAAGTCGATGTATCGGGTTCACATAGTGATGCACTGGAATTGAATTTAGATATTGAATATCACCGTAATATGGAAAGATATACATTCCTAAAATGGGGTCAAAAATCGTTGAAAGATTTTCAAGCAGTGCCACCTTCAAGAGGAATTGTACACCAAGTCAACTTAGAATTCTTAGCAAGCGTTTCACGCCAAGAAGGTGGAATATGGCTGGCTGACACCTTGGTCGGTACAGATTCACACACT
>TARA_B110000444_G_scaffold5052_1_pt1 | contig 14247 bp, 18 predicted proteins | sample TARA_B110000444 | Tara Oceans TARA_B110000444 (sample SAMEA4398370) | marine metagenome | biome: Polar Biome; feature: [SRF] surface water layer (ENVO:00010504); material: water (ENVO:00002006), including particulate matter (ENVO:01000060) such as... | depth 5 m | reverse complement strand
AGGTAGTAACCCCCAAATTGAGAATGCAAAAATAGAACAGAGACAAAAAGTCTCCATTCCGTTTTTAAGTTGTATTATCTTTTCCTTAGACATTATAATGCAGTTAAAAGCATTATGCCAAAAGGTAGAAAGAAAGGAAGAGTCATAAGCACTAGAAATTCGATACCGTTAGCAACACTTCTTTTAGTCTTTCGACTTGCATTGTTAACTTCTCTAGCTTTTCGCACCATGCTCTTTGCAAAATAAGTTGCTGTGGTCATGGTTTTTTCCGTAAAGTTATATAAACAAATTGTATAATCAGATATAAGTCCGAGGATACGCACTTATTTAGTAAGATTGAAAACCTAACAAATACTAATGGATAATTTTTTCTTTAATTGCTTCTTCATATAGTCTAACATCTTCATCTGAGACGTTATCATATTCAGCTTCCATTGCATCAAGTTGTTCATCAGTAAATGTAGATACAAGACTATCAATGGTTTTTCTTATTTCTTCTTGTTTTGGTAAAGTGTTGGTTAGTGGTATACTTCCAGTCTCAACCATACTTAACCACTTAGATGATGCTTCATCATAGAATGGTATAAATTGTTTATTCATTTCGTTCCTATGCATTACATCTCCATAGTCAACTGATAATATTGCATCTGAGGATAGAGGTGCATAAGGAAAGAACGTTGCAAGAGTTGTCTTTGTTGTGGTGATTGAAAGTTGACATATCATAGGTAATGTAACTTTAAGACCTTTAGGGGTCTCTCTGACCATTCCGACAATCTCAGTTCCAGTTCTAAGTTTTACTACTTCGTATTTTAATTCGTCTATTAGGTCTGAGGGTTTTGTCATTTTAAATCAAATTGCCTTATTTCGTATGTAAAGTTCTCTTCGTTGTATATATTTATACGTTCTTTAAGGTGGTTGAGAGTATGATTGTTACATTGTAAGTCATCTGATATATCAAACAACTTCATAGTATCTTTCCCATCTGCTTTACGAAGACCTCTACCAATAGACTGTAGGTTTCTTATTCTTGATTTTGATGGGGATGCAAAGACGACATTGTCTATCTTCTTAATATTTACCCCAGTAGAGAAAGTTCCGTATGATGCAAGTATGACATTGTCATTTGCCTTTTCGACTAGGGTTCTAACCTCTTCCCTGTCCGTTACATCCGTTCCACCATATACATAGTGTAACTTATCCCCTAACCTTTTAAACATCTTACCGTGCAATACAGCCCCGTGTTTCTCCACATATTGGAACAAGACTAGGGTATTACCTTTAAGAGAATAAACTAGGTTACATATAAATTCGTTTCTACTATCATTCGATACCAAGTAATCCATCTCTTCTTGGTATGTCATTTTTTTCATTTTAGTATGACGTAGTATGACACAATCTATAGAAAGATTTGCAATCGTTCCCTCATCCATCAATTCTTTTGTAGTTATGACCTTTTTAACAGGGCCGAACAATCCTTCAAGTTGTAACCTGTGAACCTCTGTCCCGTCTAATGTTCCTGTAGTTCCTATACGGATTGCAGTCTTCTTCATCTTCTCTAAGATACCCTTCAAAACATTTGCTTTGAATAAGTGTGCTTCGTCACCGACAACCATATCAAAAGACTCTAACACCTCCTTGGGAGCTTTTGCGAAAGATTGCCATGTGGTGACTGTTATGGGTGCATCAAATACTTCTTGACCACTGTAGATTTTACAGACACGTTCAGTGTATCCATACTCTTGAAAATCTTTTGTCATCTGTTCTACTAGTGATGTAGTAGGAACAATGATAACTGTTTTTACATCATAGTATCGTGCTAACATATAAATGATGAGAGACTTACCACTTGCAGTGGGTGACAATAACAATTGTCTACCATACTTAACTGCAGATGCAAATGCTTCTAATTGATAATCTCTAGGTTCGAATGGTAGATTCAAATCTTTAATATTAAATTCTTTTAGTTTATGTTTGTGACCAATAACATCTTGAATACCCTCAAAGTCAAATCCTCGTTCTCTACAGAACTCATCTACGTATGGAAGTAATCCGATATAAATCTTATGGGTTTTTATTGAGAATAGATAGACCTTACCATCCCACCATTTGTTTCTGTAGGAAGGCATGAACTTTGCGCCTGGAACTTTGAATGAGAAGAAGTCATGTAAGTCTTTTGCAAGACCATCATCACAATCAACGTGCATGAAGACTTCATCCACTTTGGAGACGGTGACTTTCATTTACTTGTAGGGATACCCACATAACCAACCAACCAGTGAAATCCTTGTTCCTCTTAATAGAGGGGTTACTTGGTGATGTAGAAATGATGGGAATATGATTAAAGAACCTTTTTGTTTTGCAGAGAATGGAGCTTGTATAACAAAGTCTTTCATGTCTCTTGTATAGTCTCCTTCAGTAAGGGTATCTTTTGAACGCATGTCTTCAATCCATTGGAAGTTTCCACCCTCGTAATCTTCGGGGTCGGATAACTGAATAGTATAACTGAGTTTTCTCATCTGACCATTATGTTCGTATGGTCTTGGGCCTGCATCAGTGTGCCATGTGTAAAAGTCTCCAGTAACCTCTGCATCGGGTCTATGGTGGTAAATGGTATATTGATTTTTTTCTTGGTACTCAAATTCAAAATTCCATCCACTGTCTTTTTGTGCATGTTCTACAGCTGCATACAACTTATCTAATAAAGGTTTAGGTAATTGGTCTTCACACCACCTTACATCAGATTGTCTTATTCTATTGTTTGTTTCACCACCCTTGTCTAATTCTTCTGCATCGGGGTCACTTTGATTACCCTGTCCTATTTGACCTTCCATAATAGGATACTGTTGTGCATGTTGATGTATCTGCTCAACTTCTGCATCGTCAAATAACATAGGGATAGTGTAACAGTAATTTTCTAATATCATTATTGTCCTGCCATGAACTTTCTCCAATCAATCGTGTTACGGATTGTTTGGTGTCTCCAAGTAATGTTTTGCATACACTCTTTAAGGAAATCTATAGTTACTTTTAAATACTCAACTTTTGCATTCATTTCTTGCAAATCTTTATCTGCATTAAAGAATATCTGCATGTCATTCTTCATAATTTTTAGACCATCAAATGGGTCGGGATTCCAACCTCTTGCTTTGACTTCGTCTTCGGACATTTTACCATTGAACCACAACCACTTATCTTTAAGTAAATCGTTGTATTTGTTTTGGTATTGTTTGGATACAAGTATCTTACTGGTTAGTAAGTCTTGATATTTTGCGTGGAGTTTTGGGACTTCAAGGGATGCATTATCCAATTGGATGTCATCTATCTCACAATCTTTTGCCCACTGTATTTTCAATTCGTCTAAGTTCATAATCTATTATACCACATATATAGGTATTTAGTAAGGTATTTTAGGAGACGGATTCTATTTCGTAATATCCGAATCTAAATTCTACTGTAGTTGTAACGGGGTCTGCATCTGCACCACTTTCTAATTGTAGTCCACTTATACTTATTGGGAAACAATCATGAAATCTAAAGAACCTATTAGGTACATTTTTGTTAGTGTTTGTTACGAGTGTAATGTCTGAGTATTGACTTAGGTCACTATCTGCACCTGAAGAAATATTAGTTTCTGTTGAAGAGGACTGTGTAATTTGTTTGTATAACAATGGGTCTCTAACAGGAACAATTGCATCCATCCAATCATAAATCTCTTTAAAGTTCACTAGGTCTTCATCTACTAAGAACTCGACTGACATTGTTTCGTAATACACTTTATCGCCTGGAAAATATGCATCAAGTCCAACACCTGCCGCTTGGGTAACTTCTGTAAATGTTAAGCCTGGAATATTCACTGACCTTACATAGTATTCTACGTTAGGACACTTATCAATGATAAGTTTGAAATTATTCTTATTAAGAAGTGATTTGTTAATATCAACCATTTATTTTTAGTATCCGTTTAGACGAAGAAGTATCGAAATAATCACTATCTCGATACTCTCTCGTTGTAGTTTCTTCACATAGATAACCATCTTTGATTAACGTTGTAATGGTCTTACGACTTAATACATTCGTTGTCTCTTCCCCATTAGGAAACGTTTTTGCTTCCCATGGCCCTTCCATCACATTCACTTGTTTATCATACATAATTATCTCCGTGTACTACTATTTAGGTTACTTCTCTGTAACAAACTCATTAAGTTGTCTAGCAGTTCTAATAACTTCTTCACCAGTGATTTCTCTTAAAGGTAAAGGTTTCTTATCATTGGGGAATGAATCGTTGTGTGCATAGATAGCGTCAACTTCCCTCTGATAATTAGAGGTCAAAAGACCTTCTGATAGTGATAATAAGTCGGCTCTGATTTCGAACCCTGATTTTGTTGAATTACTCATATTTTTCTCCGTGTGTATGTGTAAGTACTGTATTGTACCTTGTATTTAGTGCAGTTAAAAGGTTGACAATGACCCTCATTTTTTGGTATACTATGTATATAATGAGGAAATCAGATATGAAAAAAATAAAAAAACTTGGACTATTGGATAAGGACTTTCTACAAGGATTGTCATTGTTTGTATTTGCACTTATAACTAGTGGTGTTTCATGAAAAGGAAAAACATAATTTTTGACATTGATGGAACTATTGCAGATATGCAACATAGGAGACATTTTGTTGAACAGACACCAGCAGATTGGAAAGCATTTAAAGAACACACGGTTCATGATGTTCCTAATCAGTGGGTTGTTGATATTGCAAAAAGGTTTGTTGAACAAGGAGAGAGGGTTGTATTCTTCTCTGCAAGGAATGAGACCGAAAGAGATATCACTGAACAACAGATTAGAGATTGGGTTGGTATTGCAAAACCCGACTTGTTCTTGAGAAAAAACGACGACTTTAGGTCTGATGATGTTTTTAAATCAGATATTGCAGATTTGTTTGAAGAGCATGTTGGTAAAATTGACATGGTCTTTGACGATAGGAATTCTGTTGTTGAGATGTGGAGACAAAGAGGATTGAATGTTATCCAAGTTGCAGACGGTGATTTCTGATACTGCAACGTGTTTCTGCAAGACCAAAAAAAAGGGACTCAAAGAGTCCCTTTTAGTATCTAATAAATTAGACTTATAGAATGTTGCTAACAGCAAATTTTCTATAATATTGGTTAGTACCAGCAGTCGCCATACCATCACGGCCTGAAACGTTAGCTGTATCAACGAATGGGTTTGAAACCATACCGTATCTAGTTTTGAAACCAATTTTTGGTTGGAATGTATTCTCACCAACTGCACGAACCATTTGTAATGGAACGTAAGGGCAATAGAACATACCAGCGTCATATGGGTTTGCACCCCTATAACCAACTGTCAAGTAATCAACACCAGCATATGGGTCGATGTATACTTTTACTCTACCGTTTAAGATACCAGCAAATGTATTGCCAGTGTCATCAACGTTTAAGTTAGTTGACAAAGCAGGAGTGTAATCTAATACACCTGCCATTGAAAGAGCAGAAGCTACGTCTGAAGAACATAGAATAAAGTTACCTTTACCTCTTCTTGTTTCTTTAGCTATCTTGTTAGATTCTCTTTCGATTTGGAATAAAAGACCTTTGAATTTCTCTACAGACCATCTTCCGTTTGCATCAACGTCAAGGTTGAAAGTTCCAGCAACAGCAGTTGCTTGAGCTCCAGTTTTTCCTTGGATGTTAACATTTCTGATAACTTCTCTGTTGATTTCAGCAAGAATTTCTGATGAAAGAATATTCGCTAGTTCTGATTCCGCGTCAAGACCGTGGATTGCTTTGAGGTCTTGTGCTAATTCTAATGTGTACTCTGCTTTTAATGCTCTTGATTTTGCAGTAACAGTAGCTTTCTCAATTGAGAATGCCATCTGAGCAAAACCGTTTCCAGCTGCATCACCAAGTGATTCTGCTGAAGCCGTTGACATACCAGCACCTGTATCTGATGCATATGCACCAGCAAAAGGGTCACTCGATTTAGTGGCTAAAGGGCCATCTGCAATCGGGTTTGGTTCGGCAGTGTTAGAATACTCAGTATTTGCTTCATTGAATAAAGCTTCTGATTTTCCTTCTCTACCTTGTGACGCATAGTCATTATACCTTGCTTTCATAGCAAAGATAAGTCCTGTTGGGCCTGTCATTGGTTGAACACCGCAAATGTCGTAAGCAACGAGATTTGGCATAGCTCTTCTAACTAGGGATATTAAAATCGGGTCCCAGTTTGAAATAGCTGTTCCAGTACCATTCATAGGAGCAGCTTCTGAGAGAGATGCTCTGTCTTCTGACATAGCTTTCTCTTGGTTCTCAAGAATAACTGCAGTAACTGCGCGCTTGTAGTTGTCTTCGATTTTAGGTAAATCGGAGTGTTCTAGAATCGGCTGCCACTTTTCTTGTAAGTTTTCTGATAAAAACATATTATTTCCTTTTTCTTAGGTTATTAACCTAATGGTTTTAGTTTACTAATCGCAGATGAATATCTTGCAATAGTTGGGTCTAGAACAGTCTCAGAACTTTCGTCCTCATATGTTCCAGTTCCTTCCATTACTAGAGTTTCTTCTACTATAGAATCTACATCAGTTGGAAAATAAGCTTCTTTGATTTCTAATACTTTGCTTCCAAAGTCTTCGGCATCTTTAAAGTCTATACCATTTGATAAAGATTCTAATTTCTCTTTTTGTGATTCTGAAAGACTGTTACCAGCTTCTCTTACCACATTACTTCTCTTGAGTGTATCTAACTCTTCAGTGATGTCCATATTTCTACTAACTTCACCGTCAAGTTTTTGTTCCATCTCATCGAGACGATTTGCAAGTTCATCGATAACATTGTACTTATCTTCAGGTACTTCAACATAATGTTCTGTGAACAATGTTTTTAGACCGTTAATAAATCCTTCTGTCATCTCTGACCTTAAACCCCTTTCTATTGCAAGTTCGTTTTCTTTCGTCCACTCTTCTGCACAATATGATAGATACTTATCAACTGCTTCCGCAAGGTCGCCTTTAACTTCTTCTACTGAGGTTTTAAAATTTGTTGAATACTGAACGTTTAAACTTTCTGTTACTTCTGCAACTTTTGAAGTCACTGCAGCTTTAAAGATTGTTTTTGCCTTCTTAGCATTCTCTTCTGAAAGTTCTAATGCTTCTGAGATTGCAGATAGGTCGTCATCTATTCCAATTTCAATTAGAGATGATTCTATTGATGCAGACTCTTTAACGTCTTTATCTTCATCTTCGTCATCATCACCTTTCTTCTTACCTTTTAACCAAGGTGGCATTTTTCCTTCTTCGACTTCGTCTTCGTCGTCGTCTTTCTTGCCATTCTTCTTGTCTATTGCTTTTTGCAAAGCAGGTGGTAATTTACCTTCGTCGACTTCGTCTTCTTCTTCGTCGTCGTCTTTCTTTGCTTTCATTTTGTCTTTTACGTCTGCAACTTCTTCTTCATCCATTGCTTTTAAAGACTCAACTACTTTTCTTGCACATTCTGCTTTAGTCAAGGTCTCGTCAATCTCTTCTTCTGAAACTGTTCCCAGTATAGAAGTGATTTCTTCTTTAGTCATTTCCTTCATGTTGTTGACGATAGCCTTGATAGATTCCATTTTAGATACAGGTGCATCTTCATTAGAGTCTTCTTTAACTTTTTTAAGCTTTACTTGCTTCTCAGCAGGAGATTCACCTTTCTGTTGAGCGTCACCGCTAACTTCTTTGGTTCCTTTCTCTGCACTTTTTACTGATGCAATTGCTTTGTCAACAGGATTTTCTTCAGGTTTGACGACTTCACCTTTTCCACCTTCAATTGAAGCTGCATCTGATGAACCTTGCTTTACAGGTTTTGAGTCACCCTTCTCTGCTTTAGTATCAGGCTGCATGCCTTCTGCTATTGCTTGTTCTAGGTTATTTTCTAAATCTGCCATTTCTTTCTCCTGTTTGAATACTTTATTTATATTCTCTTTTTTATTTATATATTAAAGGTTTTCAACGAACCTTTTCCATAGATTTAACTTAGTTTCTTCCAATTTACTAAGTTTTGCAGTTTTTAATTCTCTCTGCATTGACTCAGCATCTACTGCTCTTAAGATACCACTTTCCATAATCCACTCAACACCTTCCATAATTCCTTCTACGAAGGCTTCGGGTGCTGATGGGTCTGCAACGATATCAGCAGCAGTTGCTAATTGAAAGTCCCCTTTCACGTATTGAGCTCCACCCTTTTCTTCCAAGGAACCTAATCCTCTAGATGAAACTCCTAATTTAGCACCGTCATCTAACAAATTTCTTACGATTTGTCCGTTTGGTGTGCTTAAAATTTTTGCTTTTCCGATATAGTTATTACCATCTGCTTCCAATGATTGGATTAGATGGGACACTTTATCTAAATTGATTGTTGGGCCTTCAGGATGACCTAATTCACCGAATGCACGTCCTTTTTCAATAAACTCTTCTCTGTAACGGTTTACTTCTTTGTCCATAATAGCTTTAGGGTATACACGTCCGTTTCTGTTCTTTATTTCAGACTGCATGAAAACACCTTCGATGAAGTATTCTTTTTCACCCTTTTCGTTTTGTTCAACTATCACTTGGTCTAGTGCATAATTGGTGTATTCAGATATTAATTTCATCTATAATTTCCCCTATTGATATTCCTTCTTCGGACATTTGACTCATAACTTTTTTGATTGACTTCATCTCTTTCTGAGCTGATTTCAAATCTTTATAAGGCATATCTCCACTAAATTTGTTTCCGTCCATATACACATCAACTTTATTTCGTTTGTTCTGTACATAAACGATGTTTACTTTCTTCCCACCAATCTTTGCAGTTTCTTTAGACAACTCTTTCTCACCTGATGCAATTTTAAATTTTGCTTCGTGTAAGATTTGAGACATCTCTGCAAAAGTCTTCATTAGACCTCTAAATCAGTGTTATTGTTTACCCAGTCTACTTGCATTTCGACTCTTTTCATATCAACAGTCTCAGCGGCTGCATCTTTCATACCAGTGAATACTGATTCTTTTGCTTTATCAAAAGACCCTGCTTCAATTTGGTCAACTATTTTCTTTGCTATTTCACTACTCATTAGTAATCTTCTCCATCGAAGTCATCTTCGTCACCACCCTCTGTCTTTTCTTTAGCCATTTGGGTATCAATTAATTTAATGTCCTCTTCGGACTGCATTAAAATATATTTTCTAATATACTCTTTAGAGTAATATTGTCCAACATATTCACCTACCTGCGATAGAACATCCATTCTATCTCTCATCAGTTCAAACTCTTTAAGTTCTTTAAAGTGGTTGTCTGTCTCAAAGTTATACAACAAAAAGTCTTTAACTTTATCAAATTCTTCTGCTTTAACGATATCCTTTAACACTAATTGTGTTCTTAGAATATCAGTAAATATTCTTGAGAATTTCTTCTGAAGTCTGTTCGTAAATTTATTGAACTTAACTTCATCTCTAGAAATCTCTGCAGACCTTCCCATGTTGAAACCATTATCTGATTCCATTCTTGAGACTGGAACATTCAGTGAACGATATAGTTTCTTCTTGAAGTATTCTATATCTTCTATCTCTGAAAGGTTCTGTCCGCCTGGTAAGGTCTCAATCTGAGTTCCTCTACCACCCTCTCTTCTCGGTAACCAAAAATCTTCCAACATACTCATATGTTTTCTGTCATCTTTGATTTCCCCTGTATCTGCATTGTAAATAAGTTTATTTCTATACTTATTCATCACATCTGCAAGGTACTGTTCTGCCTTTGCTTTTGGAAGGTTACCTACATCTATGTAGAAAATCCTTCTTTCGGGAGCTCTTGATATCCTGTAGATAACAAGTGCATCTTCCATCATTGATAACTGATTTGCAGTCTTCAATGCTTTGTGGAGATACCCAATGACTACGTTCTTACTGTAGTCTAATAGTCCTGAAGTAGTATATGATACTGCCTCGGGTGCTATCTTAAGTGTGTTCCCTTCTCCAGCTGAACCACCCTTATCAAAACCTTTATCGTTGAAGACATAAAACTCTTCAACCTTTACGACTTTTTCTACACCTGTAGTTTTGTCTTTTTCTTTCTCTACGTTTCGGATTTTTTTAATCTTTAACGGGTCTACGTTTCTTAAGTCGATAATACCTTTCTTGATATTTTTTGAGTCAACGACTTTATGGAAATATACTCTTCCATCTACGTACCATTTTCTAAAGATTTCATGAGAGTTCTGATTGAACTTCATCATTGATAAGATGCCGTTGAACTCCTCTTGAACCTTTTTCTTGATACTTTCAGAAAGTTCGACATCTCGCATGTCAAGTGATACAATCCTGTCTTGGACATCGGATGTAATACACTCATTTATAATATCTTCAATAGCTAAGTCACACTCGGGAACTAAAGATATCTCTCGGTATTTTTTGATAAGACCAGTCTCATCTTTAATACCACCTTCCATATCGACGTAAGACCCATAAGCCCCACCCGATATGAACCCGCCTGGCTGTTGTTGAATAACGGGTGTACCATCATCCTCAACAGGTGCGACAAAAGAGGAAGCAGTGCTAACCTCTAACTTTCTTAACTCGTCTTTTTTACGAGTTATTTCGTATCCAAATATTTCCATACTAATATTTATACCACTTAAAAGTGGTGTAATTCACTATAATTAAATGACTCTTTCCCAGTGAGAAAACTCAAAGTCAACTGTAAACTCTTCCAATGCATCAACGTTTTCGTAAGAAAGGTCTATTGCACCAATTGAAGTAGGGAACATGTTGAAGAATTCGTATCTCGCTAGAACTGAGTCATCTTTGTTTAGTTGTTCTACGAATGCACGAGACAATAAGTAGTCTGTGCTTGTAGAGCCTTCACCACTATCCATTGATTGAATTTCTTCTTGCCACCCTTCTAGGGCTGTTCTTGCAGAAAATTCAACATCATTGATTATAGTTACTGACCATGGTTCAAATGTTCTGTCACCAGCTAATTTAAGGATATGTCCTCTAAAGTTTACTGGGACTGTACCGATAGTAGCAGGTGGTATTTGTGCAGCTTTACACAAAAATTCTATTTTATTTCCTGCTCTTGGTAAGAACACTCTAAATCTGTTTGCCCTTGGGCCACCACCGATTAGTTGTGCTTTAAATTGGTCTATTGTTGCCATGTTTTATGCTCCTTAAACTGCACCGTATATTTCACTAAACTCAACACCACTTCTTGCGGCTACAAAGTTCAATGTAATAAAGTTAATTGATTTAGCAGGTTTAACAAAGATTGAACATACAAATTCATTTCTGTCAATCACTGTATCTGTGTTATTTGTTTCGTCACAAACAACTGAGAAGTCTACTAGTCCACGTCTGTTTTTAACATCTCTTAAGAAAGGTTCAACAGCAGCTCTAAATTGTGCTCTTGTGAATGCATCGTTGAATTCAAACATTTGAGCTTTAGCTGCAGTTGCAATTGCTTTCTCTAAGACTATGAACAATCTTCTTACATTGATTCTATCAAATGCAGATGGTACTGTTAATGCTGTCTTATCACCGAATAATACGGTTCCTTGTCCTGCGAATGTTACAATTGGGTTAACCCTTGCTCTGTATAGGTCATCTCTAGATGACTTAGATGGGTTAAATGCAAGTTTAGTAATACCTAAGTATTGTCCTCTTGAGAATCCAGCAGGTGAGAACCATGCATCTCTCAATAGGTCTGAACGAACCATTAGACCAGCTGTATGTCCACTAGCAGGTGTCCAACAGTACTTATCATTGTATCTGTCATATCCGTATACCCAACCTGAGTCGAATACTGCATATGAAGACGATGATGCTGTTGCATAGTCCGCTAAGACGTTAGTTAATTGTGTTGATTCAGATGATACGTTAACAACTGACCCTCTTCTTGGTGAAACAACTGCCATACAGTCTTTTCTAGATTCACAAAGTAGGATTGCTTGATTAGTCAATGTAGTCCAATCTCCAATTGTATCTTGGTCTGTACCACTTCCGTTATCACTTCTTGTTGAACCAACAACTAGGAATGAGATATCAACTGTTTCTGCGTCTGCAAAATGAGTTGTCCATGCACCATGTTTTTCACCACTAGTACTTGTTCTTCCGTCTGCACCACTTGACAATACATGATTGATTGGTGCTGATGGTTGTAAGAATGCTACTGAAGCAGAAGCTGCGTGTGTTGTAGATGAACTTGCAGTTGCATGAGTACCCGTTGAATGACCAGTAATATAAACATACTGAGAGTCACTTTCGATAACATTTACATAGTAGTTTGATTTACCTGTTGCATCTTTAGCGTCTGTTGCCATTGATACGAAACCGAATGTTTCTAATACAGTGTTTGCAGTTCCAGTGAATAGACCATCTTCGTCTACTACAACTACGTGCATCTCATCGTTACTACCACTTTGTGCTAAAGAACTTGCAGATTTAACTGGTGCTTTATCAAAGTATGAGTAGAATTCCCAATATCTGTCAACGTTAGTTGAATTAGGAACAGTAAGTGTTAACCCTGTTCCAGCAGGTTGGTTTAATGCTTCAATTGTTATGTCGTTTGTTGCAATATTAGTAACACGATATAGTGTGTTGTGGTTTGCAAATTTGATTATATCTCTAACTGTAAATACTGCACCTGATGCTACAGTGATAATTGTTTGACCAGCTGCTTCGTTAGCTGCATTGTTTACTGTAGTAACTGCATCGTTGAAGTATGCATTTGATGATGCACATACTGAAACTTTTAATGAAGCTCCTAATACACCAGCATATTTTGCTGATACTGAACCAACTGTTCCGTTTAGTGATAAATCTTTATATGTTGTTTGATAATCGGTTAAATTCTTAATCAAAGATGTTGTGTGACCTGCTGAGTTGGAAGAATACAATCCAGTTGCATTGACTCTTACTACTCTTAGAGCAGACCCATATCTTAGGAACCCCTCTGCAGTGTAGAAATCTTCTGCACCAGCATCTGTGTTTGCTGGATGGTAGAAATTGTCTACTAGACCCTGACTATCTGAAATTGTTATTACTTCATCAACTGGGCCCCACTGGAATGAACCTGCGAATGCACCTACTGTTGATGATACCGCTGGCACAACATTTGTTAGGTCTATCTCTGAGACCTGAATGCCTGGTGATACTTGAAATGCCATACTTTTACTCCTGTTAATGTAAAATGTAAAATTTTGTTTACAGTTTTATTTATAAGTATTTATACTTTAACAAACCCGAAGAACCATTTACATGGAACCTATATACCATCTGTCCCCTTCGGGGTCAACAAAGGAGTCTTCGGATGCATCTTGTGACCCAAATACTCCAGCTGGTAACAAATCGTCTTCGATTAATTTTGCTTGTTCAGAATATAATAACGTTTTTACTGCTTTATCTGTTAAGTGTTCGAAATAGGGGGTCGTTATAAACCAACTAAACATAACACAATTCATAACCATATCATCATGATACCCCTTATCCGCTTCATATGAAGTTCCTTTATGGACAAAGGTCATCAGTTCTGTTATAGTCGTTCTATCTATTAATTCTAATCTATTCTCTTCTAATAATTCTTTTAGTGTCGAACATCCAATCCTTTTGATTTTCCTGTTCATTGTAACACCAATGTCTTCTGCTTTCATCATACCTTGCACGAATACATTTTCATACTCTACGTCATAGTGCAACATTTTTGCAACTAAACTTCCTTCTGCATTGTTCTCTATGATTACAAGTGCATCATTGTATGGATGTGCATACTTACTGATAACATCGGGTAATAACATAGGAGATATCATATTATCCCTATATGTTGCAACCTGTTTAAAGGGTTGAACCGATGCATCAAATATAGTGAAGGTAGAGTAATCTATACCCCTCCCCATTGATACATCCACTGTACATACGTATGAATGTCCTTCTATCGGACTCTCGTATATATTTATGTTATCACGATTCCAGTCGGGGTCAATTGACCTCATTCCTAGTAAAGTATTTGAATTAATGAGTGTTGTACCTGTTCCTAGGAAACTGTTACCATATTCCTGTTCGAACTGAGTCTCGGATGTGTTTGCAATGGTCTGTTTCTTCCACTCTGCATCTCTGCCTGGCACATCAAACCAGTTGATAAGGAAGTGCTTGTATTCGGATTGTTCTTGTACTGCACTCTCATATAACTTATAGAACATATTACCAACACCGTTTGCAGTAGAGGTAATAATAAC
>TARA_B110000444_G_scaffold236915_1_pt1 | contig 14263 bp, 5 predicted proteins | sample TARA_B110000444 | Tara Oceans TARA_B110000444 (sample SAMEA4398370) | marine metagenome | biome: Polar Biome; feature: [SRF] surface water layer (ENVO:00010504); material: water (ENVO:00002006), including particulate matter (ENVO:01000060) such as... | depth 5 m | reverse complement strand
CTGGCTCTGGTTCCGGTTCTGGCTCGGGAACGACAACGGGTTCGGGAACGACAACGGGCTCTTCCTTGCCAAGACCCATGTCAAAAGCACCGGAAAACGCATCTTCTTCGGCTTTTGCAACTAATTTCTGGTTCGAGGTGTCGAGTGTTGGCTCAGGTTCAGGCGTTTTTGTAACTGAAGGTAATTCAACTAAATCTTTTACCGCCACCGGTTCTAAGGTTTGAGGCAAAGAAACATTTTCTTCTGCTTTCGCCCCAGGCAAGGGGACTGTGTCAGCAGTTGACTGAGGGAGAGTTACGGATACCGGCAGAGATGCAATTGCTGTCGAGCCTGCTTCTCCACTCGCCAAGGATGGGATCGGTAAAGCATGACCCGCTACATCCATCGCCGCCTCAAGTTCATCAACAACGGTGAGAAGGGTCTCCATATTCCCCGCAGGGTCGGCAAATAAGGCTCGTATTGCATTGTGATATCGGGTAACTTCCCCTGCTGAGCCCGTAGTTGAAGCAATGGCTAAGAGTTTGATAATCCTCATTGGGTCGGCAAGTGTTGCCAACTTATTTTGGTCATCAATGGATATTGCAGGAGAATTACCACTCGAGTTTCCGGTTGAGTCTGGTAGTCCAAGATAGTTGGAAAGTTGGTCCGGAAGGCTCATGAGTCCCAAATGTCCAGTGACCAAGTAATATATTTCGCCACCTTCACATTGAATACGTTCACTCGCAGCTTCAAAATCGAAATCTCCGGGTAAAAGAACAATATCCGACAGAATCGAAAAGAATTGCTCTAACGCTTCACTGAGTTCCATTGCCATCAAGGTATGGACCATGTCAGATGATTCAATAACGCCAAAATAGGCTGCTGCCTCATCCACTTCAATTCCACTGGGCATAGAAGCGCCTTCGAGATCTTTATCGGTCATTTCCTACCCCCTCTTTTGTATCCAATTGAATCCCGTTCTTGAGTATGATGTTACAAAGCGTTCCTTCGCTCGCAAACTCAACTCCATTTCAGCGGCTCCGACCCATATTGAAAATCGCTCTCGATTGTGGTGCAGACCATCCTGTTTCTTGTAATTGCATCATGATTGAACGCTCTTCATCTCCATCATCAAGAGAACTTCGGACCCAGTCTGCAGCGGATTCTCGATCGTCAGTCTGCCAGTCTTCAAAGATTGACAAGTCTATCTTGAGCGTTGCCTTTCGTACCTTAGCAGCGCCATCATCTTCACTTTCAGGCTCTGTTTGTTCAGCAAATGATGAACTCGACGGTGCACGTGACCTCGGAGAGGGGCCATCGCGAGAGGGGCCGCTTGCAGGGGATGCTGAACTTGGCCCTTTTCCGGGTGGACCTTTGGAAGGGCCTCTCGACGGGCCACTTGGTGGCGCATTGGATGGGCCACTTGATGGGCCTCGTGAAGGCCCACTCGATGGGCCCCGTGAAGGAGCATTTCTCGTTGGGGGTGGAGATTGTGTACTGCGACTGTTCCTAATTGGAGCAGGTTCGTCGTCTTCATCATCATCCCAATCATCATCATCGTCATCGTCAACATCGTAACCATCACCTCGACTACGCATGAAAAGGACGCCTCCAATAAGAAGAACAAGAACTCCGACTATAACTGCGATCATGACGGTCGATGAGCCGAGCAGTGAAGAAGTGCTATCATCAGAGTTTGCCGTTGGAAGAGGACAGCCATCTGAAAATCCGTCTTCTCCTTTGGCTTCATTCGGACAGTTATCTCTGAGGTCAGAAACACCATCGTTATCCGAATCAAGTTGGTCTAAGATACATCCAGTTGAATCAACATCTGCTCTTGCCGAGTAAGGTGTATCTGGACATAAGTCAGGTGAAGTACCACTCAAATTATCTCCAAAACCATCGTAATCCTCATCCAACCATTGTGTAGGGTTACCTGCAAGACCCGCAGGTTCAAACTCGTCACGATAGCCATCACCATCGTCAAAGCAACCAAAGTAATCAAGGAAAGATGTACCTGATTCTGTCGGGCAATCATCTGACTCAGAGCCGTTAGGATTGTCACCGTAACCATCTCCATCTTGGTCAAACCATTGTTCACTGTCCGTTGGGAAAGCATCACCTGATTGGTTTTCTCTCAAACCAGTTTCAGTATTGAGTGTGAAGTTGTAGGTGCCTGCAAAACCATCACCATCGAAATCTTGGTCAAATGCACTTTCATCGGTGCACCCATTCTCAAGAATTGGATATCCTGTTGGCGTATCGAGACAGGCATCATTCGCATCGGTAACTCCGTCACCGTCAGAGTCGCGTTGGGATGCAGAACAGCCGTTCTCATCGACATCTTCTCTTTCGTCGTAAATTGTATCAGGACACAAGTCCGAAGGTCCTGCAACATTATCCAAATCCTCATCGGTTTGAAGTTGAGCATCACTGCAACCATTCGCATCGACAATCTCGCCCAACTGTGTGAGAGGGCAAAGGTCGATGTCGTTCATGATGTTATCACTGTCATCATCCAATTGGTTTTCTGCGCAACCAACTGAATTGACGGTCAGTCCTTCATCAGTACCTGCGCAGATATCCTCGACATTGGGTACAAAATCTCCGTCATCATCGGTAGCATCTAAAAATCTGCATCCAATACCAGTCCCGTCGGCAAAAGGACTCGTACCTTCAAGCACACCAGCAATTGTTGGACATTCATCAGCTTGATATCCAGCGGGGTTATCACCAAATCCATCAGAGTCAAAATCAAGCCATTGTGAAGGTTCAAGTGGGAATTCATCTTGTGAATCCATGAATCCATCACCGTCGGTATCAGGACAACCTGGATACGGATCGGTCGAATTGCCCCATGTCGTAGGGCAACCATCGAGAACGAGTCCCCCCCCATCATTTTCAGTCAAATTATCCGACAAATCATAATATTCTGTCCATCGGTCCGGATAGCCATCTGAATCATTATCTTCAGCGGCTCCTATGTTGTCAGGGAATCGGTCAGGATTCGTAGCACCTTCTGAACTGTTATCCCCGTAGCCATCACCATCTGAATCTGCCCATTGAGTGCCATCAAATGGCCAAGCATCTGCACCATTCGTAACGTTCCATTCAAATCCGCCACTGGTTGAAGGGTCTGAAGAACCATCAAGGTCGGTGTCAAGACAGCCTTTGCGGTCTCGCCATGATGCGCCCCAATCCCATTTGCATGCATCGCCGTCAACGGGGTCCGAGGAGTTATCACCCCATCCATCACCATCTTGGTCTTTGTATTGTGATGGGTTAAATGGGAACAGGTCGCCATCCGGCTGACTCGAGTCGTATTCTGTTATGCAGCAATCAAGCCCAGAATTATCCCCGTAGCCGTCTCCATCACTGTCTGAAGCAAGTTTCCAATTAAAGGTGAAAAAGTCTCCATCAAAGTAATTAAAATTGTTATTTGACCAACCATCTTGGTCGTAATCGTTACATCCCTTACGGTCAATCCAAGAAGTCCCGTCATCATCGTTACAGGCATCTTCGACATCTGCATAACCATCGTTATCGAAGTCAAGACAGCCGTACATGTAGTACGATGAGGGGGCATTTGTTGATTCACAAGCGTCATGAAGAGGGCCAAGGGCATTGTCTCCATACCCATCACCATCGGCGTCAGACCATTGATTTCCTAGCAGAGGGAGGTCATCTACCAAATCGAAAATCAGATCTCGGTCCGCATCGGGATACAAACGTAAGACTTCAACATCCCAAAGAACACTGTCCTGAATGGCAAGATGCAGTGTTTCATTCGAATCGGTATAGAGACCAACGGTTCCTGTAGCAGTAATATCTCCAAAGGAAAGACTACTCCAAATGTACTGCGGAGGTGTTTGATTGCCAGAAACGGATTGAGTGTTGAGGCTGTTCCATGTCAAGAGGTTGTTTGAACCGACACTGGTCATCAGGAGATAGATTCCATTTTCGGAAGACAGGTCCCATGCTCCGTCGAGAGTCGATGCTGGTTGGTCTCCGAATGAATGCCAGTCTAATGAACCATTTCGGACATAAAGAACGTCACTGTTCGCATCCCCTCGGACAGCCATTGCAGGTTCTGCTCCACCCGTAAGGTCGAGATTGAAACTGTTGATTGAACCACTTGGTTGTGTAAGAGTGGTTGAATTCCAAGTCGAGTTTTCGGCCCAAGTGGATTGATTCAATTGACGTTCATAGAGGTTCAATACACCGGTCGAAGTGAGTGTTGCCACCATCATCGTTCCATCGTCTGCTAACCCAATATGGATATTACTGGAAAGGTCGGTAAGGCCTGTGATGGTACTCGATGTGAGATTTGTACCGTTATGCATCCAAACACTGAGGTTTTGAGTTTGACCATCATCCGAAATCAAAGCCATTGCAAGGTCATCATTTGGAAGATAGATTGCGGGGAAATCACTCGAAACCGCCTCGCCTTGTGAACCAATCATGGTTGCTGTCCAACTGCCATCATGATGAGACATGATCAATTGGTTATCTGTTGAATCGCGGTACAGCAAACTGGTTTCATCGTTTGAATCTGTGAGCACAACGATTGGGTCGGCAAGGTCAAGCTCGGTGGCAACTTGTGTATTCGTCCAACCTGAATCGCCTTCAATAGAGGTGAATATTTGATGACCACCAACGCCCATGGTTGCATGTGCAATATGTTGGTGGCCGTCTGAATCAAGTGCTGAACCAAGGAACGCACCCATTGTTCCAGTCGTTAGAATACTTTTTTCAACAGCGGTATAGCTTGAAGTGGTTTTCATTTCCAAACCATGACCGCCTTCTGTTGAGAGAATCACTGGTCGCCCGGAACTGGTTGCTGTAAAAGCAAAATTAGTAGAATCCAGAGTTGATGATGAAAGCGTGTTATCCGCCCATAGGCCGGTTGCTGTTCCATCGTCAACATGCTCCAAGAAATGTAATGATTGTGAATTCTTGAAAGATAAGAGCATACTTGCTTCACCTCGACTTGCAGTTGAAAGATCAAGGAATTCAAGTTCATCAGCATAGGTGAAAGTCGTTGATTCCCAATCGCGTTCTGAATACAATTCATGGACGACTTGGAAAGAGGTTCCCGAAGTTGATTGACGGTAACTCAAACTGATTTCGTTCAATCCATCGCCATCGACGTCACCGAGTGTTGACATTGAAAGGCCCTTGAATTCTTGAGTCGAACCCGTAGCAAGTAATTCTGAACCGCTTAACAGACCTAATGCCGAACCGAGAATAAGTTCGATTTTACCGTTCCGAGTTGCACCTTGTTGCATAAGTAAAACATCATCGTACCCATCTTCATTGACGTCTCCAGCACCCATGAACATTCGGCCAAGCATAGCATTGGCTGCATCGCCGGATTTGGTCCAGTTTGGCATAACGGAGTGAATCCCAGCAGAAGAACCGTGATACAACCACACTTTTCCAGCTTGATAACCTTCAGTCCCATTATACACTTCTGAGAACATCATATCGTCAAAGCCATCAGCATTGACATCGCCGATGAAGTCAATGGTGTGTCCAAACATTTTTCCTTGAACTGTGGAAAGAATTGTTTGGTCTGCTGTACCATTGAAGCCCAAAGAGGAACCGAAGAAGATTTCAACGGAAGGAAAACCGCTGAACGATTCGAAACTTGCCGCATTCGAGACCAGCAAATCATCGAAACCATCACCATTCAAATCACCTGAACCACTCAGTGAACGGCCCAAAAGAGTTGATTCTTGAGTTTGAGTGATGTTACGAGCATGGTTCATCATCGAACTGTTCCCTTGGAAAATTACAATTTTTCCTTTGTGAATTATTTCATTTGGAATGGTAGCGACGACGATCGAATGATTGGCTGCAACAGCAGCTAAGTCAGCAAATCCATCGCCATTCATGTTTGCAATACCTTCGACTTTCCAGCCAAGTGCTTCACCTGCATTACCTGAAACATTCCACCATGAATCATTTCCGACTCCTAAAGAATTGCCGAGGAATATTTCAATCAAACCATGGTCTCCAGATTCATTTACTTGGGTGTTCTTCCAACCAGGTGAACCGATGGCAAGGTCATTTAATCCATCTCCATTGAAATCTTGAGCAGCAAGGCCCGAACCAAAGCGTTGACCTGCCTGAGAGCCTGTCATTGACCAGCTATTGGATGAAGAGATACCTTGAGCAGATCCAAAGAACACGGTCACTTGACCTGTTTCAGCGAGGTTGTTTGAGAAGCCGGGTTCAGAGAAGATGAAATCATCAAAACCATCTCCATTGATGTCAACCATTGCCGAGTCACCTTCTTCAACATCGACTGAAGCGGTGGCTTGGAAGTTTGGAACAGGATTAATCCGGCCCTCATTTTGACCTGATAGACTTCGTAACAACTGCAGAGTAGTAATGCCATTGGTAAACGAAGTAGTTGCAATTTGTTCAACCGAATTGGTGTCAAGACCCATACCAATCTGGCTGCCAAGGTTGGAATCTCGTACGAGCACTCGACGGTCGTAGGTGCTACCGTCATACCGGATTAATCGAACTTCTTCACCAGCCGTGTACAAGAGATGTGCAACTCCATCTGGATCCATTTCTAATTCTATTGAATGGCCCACTGGACCGATGTCGAGAAGATTGTCATACCAGATGTTACCACTGTAATTGAGCTGCCAAAGAGCGCCGTTTGCATCACGGAAAACCGCCAATTCCAATTGGTCGGGCAGTAATACCATCTCGATATCGGTTGGTTGAACGTTGTACCGAATTGTGATTTTTTGCCACGAAAGTTCAGAGAATACCGAACTTGGGTAGGCGATATGAGCAGACTTGATGTTATTGCCGTCGGCATAGAGGACGTATTGGCGACCGTCTTCATTGACTGCAAGAGCACAATCAACCAGAGAACTTTCATTCGCAGGAGAAACTGAGTCAACGAGATACACCGACCAACCTGATTGAACTGATGAATAGGATGCACTACCGCCTTCAAGAGAGCCGACATAGACATTGCCTTCCTCGGTCGTCCAACATGCATCAAAGCCTTCATCATGGCTGAGTTGAATGTCAGGAGAGCCCATCGACTCATTTGGAAGCATCAGAAGCATTTCGTTCATCCAGATATCCAGTGCGGATTCTTCACGGACAGTTGCATCGGTCAATCCATCAAAGGAGAGGCTTGAACCTGCAAAATCATGGCTATAGGCATCGTTGAAAGTAATATATTCATTCGAAGACTGAACCAAGAGATCATCCAATTCCATTTCAGATTCGAAAGGATGCTGTACAAGAGGTGAGAAAAGATGAACCACAAACAAGAGAGAAAGCAGCAAGGATACTGTAGGGAAAGTTCTGCTTGCCGCCGCCGCCATGTCTCCTTGTCGGTCGGCTTCCTTGAAAACGCTTGTTGAAGTTTGTATTCATTGACCCCCGTAGGGGGTCAGAAGATTGAACTTCAAATCCACCCTTCAGAAATGAGAATAGGTGGGTTTGAGAAGATGAACCATCTCGCCGTACTATGGCGGCAAAGACCTACCTTATCGTAGCCAATGGCCTTTGGCCGAAGGCGGATATTTGGAAGCCTGTAGCCCAAGCAGCATCACATGTTATTGCATGCGATGGAGCTGCTCATCAATGCCTCGAACACAATCTTTCAATCGATACAGTCATCGGCGATATGGACAGTATATCTGAGGAAGTTCGAGGAAACATTCTACTGCAAGATTCGGCTCAATTCATTCCCCAAGAGAGTCAGGAAAACAATGACCTTGTCAAAGCCATTGAGTGGTCTGTTGGCCAAGGTGCAGAGCAAATAGAAGTAATTGGTATTGAAGGTGGCGATCTGGCTCATCAATTTGCAGCGATATTCGCACTGTGTGAAGCGCCAGCAAACACCCGCCTCCATACTACAGAGAGCACGATACAATTACTTGACAAATCAGGTTATGAAAACGCTTCTATAGAAAAAAATACATCCTTTTCTTTATTTTCTATTGGCAATGTAGAAGGTGTAACAGTCACCGGAGCAAAATGGAATTTACACAACGAAATATTACGGCCGGGAACGCAAGGACTTCACAACCAAGTGAAAGAGGATTGCCTAAAGATTGGATACTCTTCGGGCCAATTATTACTTTTCTTGAATCGTTGAACTCGGCAAATGCTCACGAAGCATTTCTGAATAATCCCCTTCACCGTTCCATTCTTGAGCGATGAGGTCAATTCGAGCACGTTCAAGTGTTCCTTCCAATCCACCCCAATCCTCAACCAATCCGAGTTTAAGCGCAGCTCGAGGAGTATAGCCAGGAAGGAAGTTTCGCCATAAGAAGGGTACACGGCCAGGTGTAACTCGATTGACCATACGGACGATTGAGGTATTGCACGTCGTCAAGAATGAATGGTACCATTCTGGGTTCTCAGCAAGGTTATTCGCTTTCAATGCTAATCGGTGCAGCATATCCTTATCTTTTCCAGGTGGAGTAATGGCTCGGAACATGTAATCCTTGTTTCCTCGTGCGTTCGTTCGCAACCCCGTAAGGTCTCGTTCAAAACCAACCAAGAGGTACAATTCATAATTTCGCCAAAGGCCATCCCATGGGTGATAGCGTTGCTTGACTCTTCGGCGTGCTTCAAACGAAAACGAAAGACAGGTTCCATCATTGAATTCAAAGGTAAGATAAGTATGTGCCATACCGTGAAGTGGATGGAAATGGTCAACAATAAACCAGATATCTTTGAGTTCTTCAACATCGACGACGACCTCATCCGCCCAAGCTTCATCACGATCCCGAGTTGTTCGCCAAAAGAAGTCTCGAACATTTCGGAAAGTAATCGTACTTCCTTCAGTGGTCGTGGTCGTCACGTATTCACAATCAGAATTCCATTTTGCATCGATTTGAGGTTTTCGAGGACGTATACGTATGAACCAAAGAAGTACGCTTATTACAATAAAAAGTAGACAAGAAGAGAGCAATAAACGCAAGAAGAACATAATTCTCACCATTTATGCCAAATTCGAAGTTGATTATCCCACCAATCGGTGGTGCCGTCAGAATGTTGGCGCCAAAGAACCCCTTCATCATCCGTCATTGTTGGAAGACCTTGAGAATCGGGGGAACCGTCTGCAAGAATCATTGGCGTTGGTCCGAGGTCACGTAAAGTGCCAACACCTGTATCATCCTTCACTCGAACGAGGAGCATAAACACAACGATACAGACAATGAGGCCAAGCACTCCGATTGAGAACCACCCTACAGATTCTGTTGGAGTTTCCTCACCGAAGGAACGGCTAGGAAGAGAGGCAGCTTCATCTTCGGAGAGAGTCAAACCCGGAAGCCGAACAAGATTGATTCCATGAACCGTTCGAATTTGTTCATTGTTGATGACTTCTAATGTAATCAAGTGCACACCGGCGGGTAGAATTGAGCAATCATATGTCGTACTACGGTTACCTGGGAGTTCTGTGCCTTGAATGGTCCAAATCTTTTCAAAGGTCGAAAAATCAACTCCCGCCATGTTTGGAATCATCGTAATTTCACATGGATTATCTGTAACATTTCCACTACCAATGACCGTCATCGAGAAGGCTGGAGCTGGGCGGTTATGAATGGAGAGATTAAGCCAATATTCTGCAGTTTGTCCTAAATCATTACGATAAGCTTCTTTCAAAGTGTATTCTCCAGCAGGCCAGTGTGAACAGTCCAAAAGAGTCTGGTTGTCAAGAACTGTGAAAGGTGCACCCGAAAAAGTTCGTATCCCTGACGCATCATACCGAGGGCCTGTTTCATCAGCAAAAACACGGTCAATGGAGCAATTATCTCCTGTTTCAATCCTGTCCGGTGCATTCAATTCAAGCAGTATTTGTGGAGTCTTCAAAGCCGGCTTGAGAACATAAGACGGAAGTTGAAGTGTTGTAATTTTACTTCCATCCTGATTGATGAAATCAAGTCGAAGAGCGTGCTCTCCCTCCGACCATGCATCATAGACTAAACTGGCATTTGATTGGCCAGTAAACGCCATGTACTGTTCTTGTAAGACTTCCTTATCTTTGTGAATTCCATACAATCGCAATTCAATTTCGGTCCAATCTGAAGATGAGTTGAGAATGACGACCACCCGTATGGCATCAGGTTCGCCGTCTTGGTTCATATCCATGGTATCGTTTCGCAAGGCTACTAATGTCAAACCTTCAGCAGCAAGTGCATCTTCAACTGCGGAGGATTCTGCTTGTACGTCTTGAACAAGACCGAGAGGGAGCACGATGCAACCAAGCAAAAGTGAAACGAGAAGGAACGGCAAAACTCGTGAGGATTCACGCATCTACGTCACCTCCTTGTTCTGGAAGAGGTTGTGGAGGCGCTAACTCCATTCCAGTAGGCATTGGAAGAGGTGGTAGATGTTCTAATGGGATCATACCTACAGGTAATGTATCCATGGTTAAAGCATCTAAGTTGGCCGTATCTTTTGAATCAAATAATTCCTCTTGAAGGAATTCTGTATCTCGGCCCTTGCGAACGATAAGAGCTAAGGTCGCACCGAAAATGAAACCAAAACCAATCACCAAATACGTCAACCATGAAGCTGCGGGATCTTCTCCTAAAATGGCAACTGCGGCTGAAAACTCACCATATGAATCAGACCAACCATCGCCATTGGAATCAGCACAACCTTGTGTATCTCGGGTAGAGATTCCAGAAACTTCGGGACAATCATCTCGAAGTGCTCCTAAAGGCACATCTCCGAAACCATCACCATCTGTGTCTCGCCATTGAAGAGATTCTGTTGGAAACGAATCTGCTGAACCGTAAGGATGAGCTTGCCAACTCTCTGTTGGGTCTGACCAGCCATCACCATCGGTATCTCGACAGCCGAGACGGTCAAGAATAGAGGTGCCACGAACTTCAGGACAAGCATCACCTTGGTTGCCATCTTTGGAATCTCCAAATCCGTCACCATCAGTGTCTCGAGACTGTGTTGGTTCGTGGATGAATGAATCGCCAAGGTCGGACCAGCCATCACCGTCGGTATCAGGGCAACCCCAACGGTCACCGCCGGATGAAGGCCCAACAGAAGTTCCTGCTTGACTCGGACAAACATCGGCGGTCGTTCCAAGTGGATTATCACCTCGTCCATCACCATCAAGGTCATGCCACTGCGTGGGGTCCATTGGCCAAGCATCGCCTTTACCACCGGGGCTTGCTAACCACGAATTTGTCGAATCGGACCAACCGTCTTCGTCACTGTCAGGGCAGCCCCATCGGTCAAAAGTGGAGGTCCCTTCAGTCGTTCTACAACCGTCACCGCGATAAGCAAACTTGAGCGTTTGGCCGTCAAAATATTCGATATTATCGCCATAACCATCGTTGTCGGTATCATACCATTGACTTTCATCATCGGGGAACGCATCGGCAAATCCATCAGGATGGGCAATCCAATCATTGGTCGGATCGGAATAACCGTCCGTGTCAACGTCCCTACATCCAAGACGGTCAAAGTAAGAAATCCATCCAGATTCTACTTCCTCTGCCGATGAGAACACACAGACATCGGCTTCAAAACCGTCGAGGTTATCGCCATATCCGTCCCCATCAGTATCTCGATATTGTGAATCGATAAAGGGGAAGTCATCGATTTGGGAAGCGCCATAGGACTGATTATCGCCCCAACCATCTTCGTCAGAATCAGCCCATTGCGTTGGATTATCGGGGAAGTAATCCACTTGGAGGGCGCCTTCCGATTGGTTATCGCCCCAACCATCTGAATCTCGGTCTTGCCATTGTGATGGTTCGGCTGGGAAAGCATCCGAGCCGTTCGCTTTGGTCCAATTGAGGTCTCCGTCTGAAAAGCCATCTGCATCCGAGTCGGTGCACCCATATCGGTCACCGGTTGATGTACCCGTGATGAAAGGACAAGCGTCGGGCGTTGAAGCGGTTTGCAACCATGTCCCAATACCCCAGCCAGCGCGAGAAAGGTTCCAATCTCCATCTTCCCAATTGTCACCAAACCCATCTGCATCAGTATCGTTCCATTGCGTAGGGTCGAGAGAAAAGGCATCGCCGAACCCAATTGGATGAGCATACCAGGCAGTTACGCCGTCTAAAGCACCGGGATCTTCGTTTGAGTACCCATCCCCATCTGAATCAAGGCATCCGTACCGATCTTGAAGCGAATAACCACGACGGAATGGGCAATGGTCTCCTTCAAATCCATCCAGATTATCACCATAGCCATCATTATCGCTGTCGAGCCATTGAGTCACTTCACTGACAAAGGCGTCAGCTCCGTTTTGTGGACCCCAGCCAAAATCAGGGTCTGACCAACCGTCGGAATCAGAATCAGTACAGCCTTTTCGGTCATTGGTAGAAGTTCCAACAAGGTTTTCACAATCATCTTCATTATCAATAAATCCATCTTCATCCGTATCTCGGTTGGCTTTGTCAATTGAAGGCGTAAGCGTATAATCAAACCCGTCGTTACACCATGAATCTTCAGACTTGATTTTAACATAAACAAAACTGGCTGCATTCACGGTTGTCGAGAGGACTTTTGAGGAGGCACTGTCGTCAGCAGAAGTATCGACAATCGTACCCCCTTGAGCGTTAAGAAGAGAAAAAGTTCCAGTCCAGCCGTCACCTGGGCACCACCATGCAGCACCGTTCATCGAACCGGAAAAAGAGACTTGAACGATGTCGCCTTTCTTGGCTTCAATCTTCCAAAAATCTGTTTTGTCATTGCCTGCATCACAATCTGGGTCACACACATAACCGTTCGACGTAACGCCATCAGTGAGAGGATTTGCACTTTGCAGGGTATCGTCAGCAGAAACCGGAGTAACCATACAAATCAGCATCGCGGCGAGGCAAAGGGCCATCAACCGCTTCGCGAGCATGGTTCTCCAATAGGTGGTGTGCCTATGAACACCGCGCCTTAGCAATCTACACCCTACGGGTGTTCAAACTGAATGGTATCAACTGCGAGCAGCGAGAATCAATTCTTTGATTGAAAACGCTGGCATATCCATTGAACTGTTCTTCGATTCAGAAACAATACTGTGCTGCATAGCCATATCGCCGCGAATGAATTTAATGTAACGTTGCTCTTCATTTTCTTCAAAAGGATGCAAACCAATGTTCTCTTGATAGGCGATTCCAATCCAGGTGCCGTCTGGAGACATGACGGTTTCAAAGAAGTCGTGGAGTGCGTGGGTATCGCCACTGCTTTCCTCATAGGCGGTAACGGTATGAAGCGGAGTCGGATCAATAATTCTGAAATCCCAAACATCACCTTTCATTGGATGGTGAAGGGCACCCGCATAGAGATACCAATCTTTTCCAGCAACGTAGCCATCTTCGCTGTTCTTTTGGTCGAAGTCAAGCCCGTAGAAAGCCACACTGACCACTTGGTCTTCGGTGATCGAAACGAAGGGATACATGTTGATTCCGCGATCAAATGCGGTTGCATTCCATGACTCCCAACTGGTACCGTTATCGTACGAAACTGCAATGCGCATCTCCCAAGCACCGGTGTTTCCGTTTGGACAGTCTGCCCAAGTCACGACAACCATGCCGCCTTCATTGTTGTTGACTACAGGATAGCCTTCAGGACAGTTCCCTTCACGTGGACCGACTGCAACAGGTTCTTGCCATGTTCCGTCACTTGGACTTGGTCCTGTTCCACGTCCGTAATCATCACTGATTCGAACTTGAACAGTTCCTGAATCTGAATCTGCATCTTCTTGAGCTACAAAGACATAGGGGCCATTGTTTTGGCTGGAGATCGTTGACCATCCACCCGGCATGGCATAGCATTGTGAAAAGGGTGCTCGACCGCTTTCTGAGTGATAATACCAGTAACGACCAACGTCACCAGAGCATTCTGGAGGCGAAGCCCCTGAATTTCCAAGATAGTGAATGATACCGTCGCCTTGTGCTGCGACCCATGGGCGATCATCAGCGGCCATTGTCTGCATTCGTTCACAAACTACAGGTGACATGTAGGTGTTGCCACCGTCTTCGAACATGTGCCACCAATTGTCTTCCAAAGTGGTATCGAGATAGTAGACGATGTCATTCGCGTCGACTGCAATATCGCCTTCATCGCCGAGGCATTCGGAACCTGCACCCGTACCAGTACCAACCAATGAATTCCCTAAATTGCCTGGCGTAGGGTTGAAATTATCGCCATGACTCCATGTTTCACCGTTATCGTTTGAAATCCAAAACCAAGATGCCCAATAATCCCAACTGGTCATCTCTCCGTCTTCGCAAGCATACCATGTATCGAGGTTGCCGCCAAT